>ENA-ORXT01000081-ORXT01000081.1-marine-metagenome-genome-assembly--contig:-NODE-81-length-145805-cov-9.126057_pt1 | contig 145805 bp, 113 predicted proteins | sample MGYA00237868_ERZ511482 | MGnify/ENA metagenome assembly ERZ511482 | reverse complement strand
TGTGTTCCTGTTTTCATAGCCCTTAAATCTATGTTATCCCATACGAGGACTGTATGGCATCAGGTTGACACGTAGGGCACGACACTGTATACGTCATGAGACAGAGACGTAATTAAGAACGGGATGTGAGTAAGAGACATATCGCTTACAGCATCAGTATTGATATGCATGGTTAGCGTTACAGGCGCTTTGATTTGCTGCAAAATATAATTTCTCACTTGATAAGAAAGTAAAATTTACCGACCTTGCATCCATGCAAGACCGGTTGATACTTTACTGCTGTGTGTATTTGATGCCAGTTTCATTATAGATATCAAATTCATCATAAGGACGCAGGATACGATCGCCAGAGTTTCTTCCATCGTTAAAGGTGCCAGGCTTGCCAATGTGTAGATCGGTACCAAGTCGTTGCATACTGGTATAAAACGTACGCGTGGCGCGAGCACGATCCATTTCTGCTATCTGATCTGCATCAGGTGCCGCACCATCGAAAGTAAGATCAGATGCTTCAATATTGACTAGTACAATGTTATCGACACCCACTGTATTTTCAGTGAAAACGGAGGCGTAAAATAACTCCAGAGTAGACCCGACTTCTGAAACCGTAGCAGGAGTGGCGCAATCAGATGCTGTGTAGTAGTTGTTAGTGCGAGTACCAGCGTTGCCATCCACAGTCATTGATTCGATTCTATAGGTAGCATCGTCGCTGTATTTGCCGTCATTGGTGTCAATGAATATACAATCGGTCAACCAGTTACCATCGAATTGTACAATTGAAGCCCCAGCTCCATTCAGCTCATAAAAGCAGCCGGCATTCTGAGGGACGCAATCGTCATCGTCAAAAAAGAAGTCACTACCAGGTGTAGCAGTGCCACCGCCTCCACCGCCGCCACAGGCAGTTATAACCAATGCGCAGCTTAAAGCGCCAGCTAATTTAATGCGATTGTCGACTCGATTTTTCATTGCTAGAATATTCCTTTGTTGAGGAACCAAGTCTATCTGGGGTAGGTCATATTACCTAGCCTTTATGGACTAGCAATTGGTATAGGATGAACTGGAATCGGATAGATGTCTTCAATAATCGGTAACACTAAAATTCATATCTTATGCCAGATAATTACGTATTATTCTTGATAAGAACACTAAATTTTAAACTGGAAAGCCATTGAAAATGAAACGACAACACGCCCTTTTAGGCGCTTTGGTCGCTGATGCGGCTGCAATGGGCCTTCATTGGTTATACGATCAAGAACAAATAAAACTCGTTGAAGCAACTGGTAGCTTGCTTTTCAGACAACCTGAAGCTGCGGTCTATGCAGGTAAGAAAGGCTACTTTGCGCATGCTACACGCCGCTCTGGTCAGCTGTCACACTACGGTGAATCTGCACGCATAGCAGGGGTGGTTGCTAGCAATTACACAACGTCTGAACATCAAACTGCTTTTATGGCCTCGTTTGGGCCGTGTGGGTCTTACCATGGATACGCGGATAGACCGACAAAACAGTTAATTGCCCGTATGTTGCTTGATGGCGATGAACTGGCTGAACCGTCGGGCATGGATGATGATCAGATGCCTGGACTGTGTGCCGTCCCCGGTTTGTTTTCAGCTGCAGCGTCAGATGAGCTTACGCTGGATGCTGTTCGTGTTATCTCAACAAATTCAGACGTTATCCAAGCAGCTCAAGCATTGCACACCGTATTGACTCAGTTAATATTGGGTGTTGAGTTGAAAACTGCTTTAAGCAGTGCGGCTGAGTCTGTGGACGGTGAAGTTGGTGAACTGATGCGTGAAGCATTAACCATGAATAAATACGAGCCGTTAGCGGCTGCACAAAAGTTTGGATTGGCTTGTTACGTAAAACACGCCATGCCGTTGAACTGGTATTTACTGAATCACGCGGACAACTTCGAGTCGGTGGTGCTCGACAACATTCGTTGTGGTGGTGACAACTGCGGGCGATCAATGGCAATTGGCAGCATTGCCGGTGTGGCGTTCGGCGTTAGCGAAAAATTATTACTGCAAACGACAGGTATTGAGCAATTTAAGAAGCCTCTTTTGTAAGGTTTGTTTCCAATTTTCGGACGGGCTGGAGTGGTGAGTTTGAAGTTAGATTAAAATTGAAGTTGTACGGCTAGTCTATAAACGCAAGAAGATAATCTCTGTGTGCCTTTAAGCAGGCAAGAGGAGTTCACCTAGGGTGAGTATATGACACTACAAATTAATGCGCTAGGGAACGCTGATCGGCACTTTGGCGCAACCGTGACCGGTTTAAAAATAACCGACGCAACTGAGAACGATATACAGACTATTGAGTCTGCAATCGATCGCTATGCGGTGTTGATATTTCCTGATCAGCAAATAGACGATACGCAACAGTTTGCGTTTTCAAGCAAATTTGGCATGATGGAAAAAGCCACTGGCGATATTAATCAAGACAAAGAAAGACGCTTAGCGCTCGATATTAATGACATCTCAAATCTTGATCGTAACGGTGCTGTTCTGGCCCGTAGTGATCGCGCACGCTTATTCGGTTTAGGTAATATGCTGTGGCATTCCGATAGCTCCTTTAAACCTATTCCTGCAAAATACTCATTGTTGTCAGCCAGAGTGGTACCCGACACCGGTGGCAACACAGAATTTGCTGATATGCGTGCGGCTTGGGATGCATTAAGTACTGAACAACAGAACGAGTGCAAAGATCTAATTTGTGAGCACAGCCAACTCTACTCACGTGGTGTATTAGGTTTTGAGGATTTCACTGCCGAAGAAAGAGTCAAATGGGCGCCGGTTTGCCAACCGCTGGTGCGACAACACCCCACAACCGAAGCACTATCGCTCTATCTTTCGTCACATATTGGTACGGTTGTCGATTGGCGCGTACCTGAGGCGCGTTTACTCATTCGTGATCTTACCGAACATGCAACACGTCGAGAGTTTGTATTCGCGCATGCTTGGACTCGCTGGGACTTGGTGATGTGGGATAACCGAGTCACTATGCACAGGGCGCGTCGTTATGATCACACTCAACCACGTGATCTACACCGAACTACCGTGTCTACCGATACAAAGCTATTCGACAATTAATGAGCTTTGTCATGGCAAATACAATTCTTAATTGAAAAGCGGCAATTATGTTAGAAACCTATTTAGTATCGTTGTTAGGCGTTATGGCAGCTCAAGCATCTCCAGGCCCCAACCTCATGGCGGTTGCGAGCACAGGTATTGGTCAAGGACGTCGCTCAGCGTTGTTCGTCACCTTAGGCATATCGTCTGGCATGCTTATATGGGCAGTAGCGGTGGCCTTTGGATTAGGTTCGCTATTCACCACATACCCGTTGTCACTAGTCGCATTAAAGCTCATTGGCGGAAGCTATTTAATTTGGCTTGCCAGCGGGGCTCTAAAGTCTGTCTATACCAACAACCCAACTATAATTACATCTGATAATGCTGTAGAAACAGATCTGGTTAGTTGGAGACGAGGTCTGTTTGTGGTCCTGACCAATCCGAAGGCTGCGCTGATGTGGACAGCGGTGGGAATTTTTTTATTTGGCGCAGGGCTTGATACGTGGCAAGTGGCATTGTTCGGGCCGGTGGGCGCAACCAGTGGGTTTATTATTTATGGTACCTATTCGGTGTTGTTTTCTACAGGTAGCGCTATGAATTTTTACAAACGATTCTCTCGCTGGTTCGAAGCTTTGTTTTGCGCATCGTTTGCTTTGTTGGGTGGCAAGTTGTTGTTTGATGGTGTTAGGGGGTTGCGGTAGTATCAGTTGATAGTTGACCGACACTTAGCATTAACTGGCGATATACGGTAGCAACCGCAAAAATTCTCGAAGCGGAAAATAGTCTGGATAATTGCCGTTCAGTCGCGCCTATTCGATCCCTATATAAATTTGCAAATCAATGACATCAAATTCACTATAGAGAAATTAAGGGAATTCTACATTTGGAGACAAGGGATAGATGGTGCTACTCTGACTACAGAGGTTAACAAAAAGTTAGCAGAAATTTTAGAAATTCTTTGCGAGCATGGCGAAAAACCTGAGTACTGGGCTGACTATTTAACTTTTACTAAGGAAACTGTTACGTCCAACTTTAATAGTCACCGCCAGTGGGTTGAGTATTTTAAATCTATATCAAAAGAAAGTTTTGAGCATTCTGACAATAAGGCTAACTCGGAAAGTATTGTGATCGCTCAGAGCTATTTAGAGTCGGTTGAGACACCTCTTGCAGCTTTTTTCGAATTAAGTGAGCAGTCAGAATTACTATGGTTACACTCCAGTCAGTACAAAAGTGAATTTGATAATTACCTCTGGCAAACTCATTACTCTGAGTTCAATATGTCCCCAGTTGCATCTCAGTGGTATCGTTATGAGTCCTGGCAGTATAGGTCCTGGTGGCAAGTGAAAAACCCATCTGTGTCTAATGGTGTAAAGGAAGACATGTACCAAGGTCTTGTAAATTTGGGAAGCTCGAATAGTGAACCTTGGTCGTGGCAGGATACTCATCCCATAGCTATAGCGTTCGGTGTAACTAGCTAATATGACGTATTCGAGATCTAAATCTTGATCGAATCAGCATGTTGTTGCGAAAATGAATGAAACTGTTGAAATTCCAATAGCTTTGCTTTTGGGTGAATTGCATATTGCGCTAGGTGCTGACGAAAAGAATAATTTAGCGAACCGGTTGAATTATATTTTAGAGTTAGTGAGGAACACTATAGTTACGAAAAAAAAATAGAGTTGCTATAGAAGCCTGATAGAAGCTATCGAACTTGATATGACCGAGATTAGGTGCTCATACTCTTGTGCAACATCAGGATTGTCTGTTTATCCTCACTAATTTTAATGCAGACTTTTAACATCAATAAAGCTAAAGATTATTGCGATACAGATAGGCATTAATGGAACTTAGAGAGCAAATTAAATCTGCATTTGAGCATCGCAAAAAACCGATGATTCTTTCCACGTCTGCGTCCGCAACAATGTGCGAGTACACAGCAAAAGAGATAAACAATTTTGCGGATAAATCGCGGTATGAAATAAATTGTAATGTCATTGAGGATAGTTTCGATGGAATCGCAAGTTTCACTGGAGACGCATACTGTTATTTTTTACCAGGAATATTGCTGGCGGGTATCGAGTCGAATAACCGGAATTTGTTGGCATTTAGTAGCATTATCTTCTCACTTGATCGTTCCCCAGTTGTCGAATACTGGGATTTGCATTTCTTATCTCGTTGGCCATTGTTATCTACGACGGAAAATTTGGCTATGCAGGGTTGGTTGCAATGGTACTTTGATGCAGAATATGACCTGTGGGGCAATACCCATGAGAGATGTTTTGAAACTCTGGAATTGCTCAAAAGTCAGAGGAAGGCAAAGGGCAGAAGTGGGCGTTGATAAGCTCTATGCCGATGACAGAACGACAATGGACTACGGGACTAGTGATGCTATGCAAGCCTTGCTAAAGTAGTCGACGTATTCCGCATAGTTACAAACTCATACAACCTCATTCGGCGTGACCTTGCCGATCATAGATCATCTGGCATCTTCTACCCAGCACCCGTTTATCTGAAACAAACCAAATCCCAGCAGTAATAGCCGCCAGAGGTCGCAAATAACGTCCTAAAAGCCCAATTGTTAGGACTTTGGTGTTACAGTTATTTCAGTATTTACTGAAATGTCCGAAATATAAGAAATGAATGACTTACAGCCATCAATTCAGAGCTTTATTCTTCATTTCGGTGAAATGGGCAGCCATTGGGGTATCAATCGGACCGTTGGGCAAATATATGCTCTGTTGTACCTGTCTGAAGAGCCCTTAAACGCGGAACAAATTACCGAATCGCTTGGTGTATCTCGATCTAACGTCAGTATGGGTCTCAAAGAGCTCCAAGCATGGCGTCTTGTTCGGTCGCATCATGTTATCGGTGACAGGCGCGATTATTTTTCCACACCAGAAGACATTATGGAAATAGCGCTCACTTTACTTGAGGAACGACGTAAGCGAGAGCTGGACCCAACGCTCACTTTGTTGCGCCAAACCTTGATGGAAAAACCTACATCGCCTGAAGAAAAACATGCGCACGCGCGAATGAAAGACATGTGTGGCTTGATGGAACAGGTATCTGAATGGTCGAATGAGTTGCAACGCATAAATCGGTCTGATCTTGAAATGTTGTTGAAGTTCGGTAGCCGTATTCCGCGATTACTTGAAATGAAAGACAAACTCAAAGTGGTTGGTAAGAAGAAGCCGTAAGCGCAAGTGTGATTCGGTTAATCAATATGCTTTGCAAAGTGGTTTGAACTAGTTAATGACCTAAATTTAGGAATAGTAAAAGAGGTAGACATGTTAGACGCACTCGTTTTGGCTCGCATACAGTTCGCAGCCAACATCTCATTTCATATTTTGTTTCCAGCAATCACGATTGCATTGGTTTGGATACTGTTATTTTTTAAAGTTCGATTTCATCTCACTGGTGAAGCGTCATGGATGGCTGCTTATCGTTTCTGGGTGAAGATATTTGCTTTGTCTTTTGCCTTAGGTGTCGTCAGTGGCATCACCATGTCCTTTCAGTTTGGCACCAATTGGCCCGGTTTTATGGAGACCGTGGGTAATGTCGCGGGGCCACTATTAGCTTATGAGGTATTAACTGCTTTCTTTCTTGAAGCAACCTTCTTAGGCATCATGCTCTTTGGAACATCTCGTGTTCCACCGCTTGTTCATACGGCAGCCACTGGTTTAGTTGCTATAGGGACCAGCATGTCCGCTTTCTGGATTATCGCTTTGAACTCATGGATGCATACACCGCAAGGCTTTGAGATGATCGATGGCGTCGCACACGTGACGAGCTGGATGGAAGTCATCTTTAATCCCTCGATGCCTTATCGCTTAGCCCACATGATGGTTGCATCTGGGCTAACAGCCTCGTTTCTGGTAGCTGGAATCTCGGCTTACCGTGTATTAAGAAACGATCAGTCGCTGGGTGTTAGGCGTGCATTGAAAACTGGCATCTATGCGGCGGCGGCGCTAATCCCACTACAAATATTCATAGGTGACATACATGGTTTGAATACTCTCGAACACCAGCCTGCGAAAATTGCTGCAATGGAAGCGGTCTGGGAAACTGAAAAAGGTGCGCCATTGGTATTATTTGCCATTCCAGATGAAGAGACGCGGAGCAATTTATATGAGATCTCTATACCCAAGGGTGCCAGTCTAATCCTTACACACAAGCTGGATGGTGAAATCCGAGGCATCAACAGTTTTGGTGAAGAGCGACCACCAGTGGCACCTTTGTTTTATGGATTCAGAATCATGGTGGGTACCGGGATGCTGATGCTGTTGGTTGCATCAGTATCAGCGTTAAAGTTACTAAGAGGTAAGCCATTGCCAAAGTTTTTGTTGCGTGTTCTGGTTGCTATGACGTTTTCTGGCTGGGTCGCAACCTTGGCCGGTTGGTATGTCACTGAGATTGGTCGTCAACCATGGCTTGTCCAAGGTGTGCTTAATACCGCGCAAGCGGTTGGGTCTGCACCAGCAACGAGTGTGGCAGGATCGTTGGCGATGTATGTTGTTCTTTATACATTTTTACTGATCTCATACATTTTAACCTTGTTCTATCTTGCGCGTGTAGCAGCCAAGCCATCTAAAACCAGAGACGATCCTTTTGGACGCGCTGTGGCCCCAAGCAATAATTCATTAGAAGGAGCATCGTTATGAACTGGATCAGTGATGACATGCTGCCGGTCATATTCCTAGGGTTGATGGGTGTCTCTATGCTGCTGTATGCCATCCTAGATGGATATGATTTGGGCATTGGCATTTTAATGTCTGGTGAGTCGGAACTGAATCGAGACAATATGATTGCGTCAATTGGACCGTTCTGGGATGCCAACGAAACTTGGCTGGTACTGGGTGTTGGTGTATTGCTCGTCGCTTTTCCAATGGCTCACGGTCAAATTTTAACCGCGCTATATTTACCGGTATCAATGATGCTGGCTGGTTTGATTCTTCGGGGTGTGTCGTTTGACTTTAGAGCAAAGGTTGGCGCTAAGCACAAGAACCTATGGGATAGGCTGTTTTCTATTGGGTCTATGATGGCAACGCTGGCGCAAGGCTACATGTTGGGTAAGTATATCGTCGGCTTTGAGACAGGTTTTTATGCAGAGCTATTTTCTTGGGTCAGTGCGTTTTGCGTTAGCTTTGCATACGTATTAATTGGTGCTTGTTGGTTGGTGCTTAAAACGTCTGGCGAGCTTCAATCAAGTGCAATTCGATGGGCACGTGTGACACTAATGGTAACGGCTTTTGGCTTGCTGCTGGTGTCTATAACCAACCCGTTGGCCAGTGACGCTATCTACCAGCGATGGTTATCATGGCCTCAAATGCTTTATTTGGCTCCGTTGCCTTTAGGTAGTTTGGCGTTGATTTGGTTTATGAATTGGCACTTAGGCAGGATGCCGTACGAGCAGGACCGACTATGTTGGTTGCCATTTGTATTGGCTATCTGTATTTACGTTTTAGCGTTCGCAGGCTTAGCCTACAGTTTTTATCCTTACATTATCCCTCAACAGTTGACTGTTTGGGAGGCGGCTGCAGCTCCTGAGTCCTTACGTGTCGTGTTGATCGGGTGCGCCGTTGCTTTACCTGCAATTTTCCTTTATACCGGTTTGTCTTATTGGATATTCAGAGGTAAGTCGACCAGCTTGAGTTATGTGTGAACTGGTTGAAACGTTCATGGAGTGTATTTATGCTAAAAATTCTAAAAGCAATACTGGCTGTGATGGTAACTGTTTTTATCATTATGTTTTGCATGGGAGTGATTGAGGCTCTATCTGGAAATAGCATATCAATAGTGGTTGGTATTTATGCTGGTGGAATAGCTGCGGTAATTTCGGCACTAATTACATTGGTTTGATTCGTACCAATTCACCTTTTACTGGCAAAGTTCAATCGTAAACAGGTTTATTGGTACTTTCTAATTGCCATACTTCCTATTGGCTTTTTTATGTTCTTATTCTCATTAACAGGTGGATACAATACCGTCACATACTTACTTCAAGCCGCGTTTTGTATTGCCCTAAGTTTAAGCGCTGCATTTGTTTTCTGGTATGTCGGTGTGCGTAAGCCACAGATCAAGCTAACGACTGCGGGTTTGCGCAACCAATGATATTGAATTCGGCCGTTTCGGTGGTATTCAAGCTATCAATGTTATCGGTAGTATCGAGGGCGTTGAGAAGAGATAATTCATGTTACTGATATTTGGTGGCTTGCCGACAAGTGGGAAAAGCACTGTATCGCAGTCTGTCGCTCGCAAGCTCGGTGCCGCCTACATACGTGTGGATACTATTGAACAAACTCTAAGGGATGTAGGTTTCTCCAAAGTACACAGCGAGGGGTACGAGCTTGCCTACAAGTTAGCCGCTGACAATTTAGTGCTAGGGCTGACCGTGGTGGCTGATTCGGCTAATTCCACACAAACGACACGTGACGCGTGGCGCGCTGTTGGGGAGGCGGCAGGTGTGCCTGCGCTAGAAATTGAGATCATCTGTTCCGATAAGGCAGAACATAGACGGCGTGTTGAATCACGTGTGGTGGACATTGAAAACTTAACTCAGCCTACCTGGAATGACGTAATCGCTAGAGACTATGAGCTTTGGCCGCAGGCAATTGCTGCGATCGACACTGCTGGAGATTCACCTGAGAAGAGTGTCAAAAAGACGCTTTCCCTGATTGAATTGAATTCAACTATCTAAGGCTATTGCATTTTTTGCAAAATACGCGAAGATCATAGAACAGACGGGTATAGCCCCGTGCGGGGGGGGCTATATGACAAACGCACATACGCTCTACCGCGAAAGTAGAGTTTGAGCCAGAGCTATTTCAGGCACTAACGAAAACCAGTGACAAAACCACTATGCAAGCCCTTTTGAGGCTTTTGAGTTGCAATGTTATATTGTTCATTTTGCTCTTAGCGTTGAGTTACGTCGAGAGCTTAGCAGCTACCTCCAGCTTTTCGTAGATAGAGTTCGCGGGCCTAGAAGGTTTAGAGTGACTGCTTTGTGTTAAACATGTTTGTCAGAATCATCCCACCAGCTATACCAGCTAAAAATACCAATAGCGCCCAAGGCTCAACCGTAAATGCAGCTAGTGCAGGACCTGGGCACAACCCGACCAAACCCCATCCGATGCCAAAGAGAACGGCGCCAATAATTAACTTGTTGTCAATATAGGTAGTGGTTGGAAAGCGGAATTTGATATCGAACCATGGTTTACCAGCTCGACCTATCCAGCGATAGCCAAAAAAAGTCACTACAACCGCACCGCCCATAACGAATGCAAGAGATGCATCCCATGCACCAAATATGTCTAAAAAGCTGAGTACCTTGGCAGGGTTTATCATGCCTGAAACAACGAGACCCAGTCCAAACAGCAAACCAATGAATAAAGCTGAGAGATTTTTCATTCGCATGGCTCCTTAAAGATGACGGACGAGGAATACGGTGATCGCAGCGCTGAGCATGAACGTGCCTGTAGCAACCATTGATCGAATGGATAGTCTTGGTAATCCGCATACGCCATGACCAGAAGTGCAGCCATTGCCCATAACGGTGCCTACACCAACAATGAGTCCTGCGATGAGCAAGACAAACGGATTATTTGTTATGGTGACAACTGGAAGTTCACCGGTGAAAATGCTTGCAATTAGTGGTGAGAGCACCACACCTAGAACGAACAGTGCACGCCAATGCCAGTCTGTTGCAACGGGTGGAAGCAGCCTTTTTACAATGCCGCTCACCCCCATAATTTGACCATTTGCAGCCATCAGTAAAACGGCAGCGGTGCCGATCATTAGGCCGCCTATCAGTGCTAACACATACTCGTGCATGAAAATTTGTCTCGGTGAAAAGGGTAATTTGTCTTAGATCGACAGCATATGCCATCATGTTATAAGAATATGCCAATTATGTATTAAACATGCAAAATATTCTATGTTTAAGTGATTGTGGTTTAGTACGGGGCGTGTTTTGATGCGCTCTGGCATGCTTCGGCAATATCGGAAAAATCATGTTTGAATCATTCGGTTTTGAAAATCTGACGCCCCTAAGCGCATCGCTGATTCTCGGTTTAGTCGTTGGTGCTTTGTTTGGTATATTCGCGCAAGTCAGTCGTTTCTGCCTGCGTAGAGCGGTTGCAGGTCCTGATAATGAACGTAGGCCAGCGTTGGCAGTGTGGCTCTTAGCATTGGCATCGGCTGTCGTTGGAACTCAATTCGCGGTGTTTATGGGTTTGATCGATTTCTCTGAGCATCGATTTCATAATAATGAAATCCCCCTAATTGCTGTTTTGATTGGTGGTGCATTGTTTGGCGTCGGCATGGTGTTGACTCGTGGATGTATATCTCGCATAACGGTGCTATCGGGTTCTGGAAATTTGCGTGCACTAACGGTGCTAATAATTTTTTCGATAGTGTCACATGCCATGCTAAAAGGCATACTAGCGCCAGTCCGAGTGTGGCTTGGGCAATTTACGATCAACCTTGATGGACTCAGTCTTTTAGGTCAACTACCCGGAGGTATCTGGGCGGCCGTAATCTTCATAGTGGTAGCCACGGGTTTAGTCGTTTGGCGAAGTGGGGCAAGTGTAGGCTCTTTGCTACTTGGTGTGCTTATTGGTGCTCTGGTGCCATTGACATGGATTGGTACTGGTTGGTTATTGCTAGATGACTTTGACCCAATCGCCTTTGAAAGTCTGTCCTTTACCTTACCTGTATCGCAATCTTTGTTTTGGGTTGTAGCGTCCACCGCGATTACGCCGGGCTTTGGCGTTGGTCTGGTGTTGGGAGTACTGGGTGGAAGTGTTGCAACGCACCTTGTGCGTGGTCAGATTCACTGGCAGTCTTTTGAAACACCCAAGCAAACTGGCCGCTATTTTACCGGTGCCAGTTTTATGGGAGTAGGTGGTGTGCTTGCAGGTGGGTGTACCGTCGGGGCTGGCTTGGCTGGCGTGTCTAGTTTAAGTGTGGCAGCGGTTCTAGCATTAGTGGCCATTGTCTTGGGTGCCCAGGTCGCTCGAGTCGGATTGTCTTTTTCGGATCGTCGTGCTTAAGAGCTGATGTTTTTTCTGGTGATGTTTTATCCTACAACTGGAAGCTGCATTATGCCAATGCCCTAAGGATTGAGCCGAACGACGGGTGGTTCAATCGTACTGTGCTTTATGCGATGCTGTAAAACCGTGTTACCCAAAAATAAATTGCTTCCGTCTTTGTTACTGTTCAACCGGTTGTTTCTTACATCAAGGTTCGATACGTCACCGTGGCCTTCACTTTTATCTATCGATGTATGTGGGTCGCAATTGATTTGAATATCTTCTAAGTACCCACCGTCAGCATAACCACCAATTAAAACATCACCGTAACGTGAGCCGTTTGACGTGTTATCGAACATTTGAATATGGGATGAGGTGACGCAGTTTTCAGCGCCAATCACCAGCGCCCACGGCGCATTGGACACCGTATTACCGGCTATTCTGATCGAGCGTGCACCGTCAATATAAATTGCCCCAGACCAAGATTCTTGATTGCCGTAAGCGGGATTGTTTTTCGTACTCATGTCGATAACGGTATTGTTTTCTATAAAACCGAATCTTGCTGCATCGAAAGTCCCTGGGCTTACTCGTCCATCTGGGAGAAATTGTGTGGGTGCAGTGCCTTCACCGCCAATCGCATCTATGGCGATGTTGTTTACGCGTTCTATCATGTTTCCAACAATTTCCCACTGTCGCACATTGCCATTGATAACAATGCTTTCGCTTGAGCCGGTACGCATATCAGATATTTGGTTGTTTTCAATAATAATATTGTTAATGGCTTCCTCGTCAGTTGCACCAATTCCGTAAAAAGCAATGGCGTGGGCATTTTCGTTACCATGAAAATTGGCTATACGGTTGTTGGATAACATGACTTGCGAAATGTTTGAAGCGTAACTACCAATCCCGAAAATGTCTGGAAACTTTTCTATGTTCTCACCATCAAGGTTCAGATCAGAGAATATGACTTGATTCACGCCTTGTGTAACCTGGAAGTAAAAGCCATTTGTCCGTCTGTTTTTGGACATTCGAACTTGGTTGCCCTTTAAACCGGTTAAGCGGGTTTTTGATCGATTAATTTCTACTGTTTGAGTAAGCACGAGTTGGTCAACTAACAATTCGCAGTACTGTTGTTTTGGGCACTGCAACAAAGCCGCTTCTATTGAATCGCGTACTTTGATTTTTTTTGCGCCGTTGAATGCACTTAACCATTGTCGATCTGGTCGGTCGCTTTCAAGCACAAATGAGGACGCTGAGCTTAATTTGCCAAAGCACAGTAGCGATAAAGTCAAACAAACAATTGATATGAATTGTGTATTGCGCATTGTGTGTCACTTAATGGTCGCGTTGTCTATATGGATGGTATTAATACCCGAAATTGATGCTATTTTCATTTGATACGGGAGCGATTGCTGCAGTAGAGTAGGCACATGCCTCTATTGGAGTAAGTGCTATGTGGCTATACCGACAACTGTATACAATTATCCGTGGTGGTGCTGCAATCAGCATTCCAATGTTGTTGATCTCTTGTAGTAGCCCGAGTCAGCCTGAGGTTGGCGTTCAACCAAGCTCAACACTACCGACATTGACAGCGGAGCCGGAAATCTCTGTTGATGAAACTTCGCGGGCGGCAATTGATACCAATGGTATAACACCGGCTCCTTCAGAGCTGAGCATGACAAACCTAAGGGCGGGGTACGTGTCGGTTCAATGGCTACCTTCAAATGGAGACACGATACAGAGCCTGCCAGGCGATGACGCGGTCAGCTACTACAGAGTTCTGCGCAATGGGCTGCCGTTAGTTGACGCCGTTAGTACAAGCATCGAAGATACAAATCCGCCTCAGGGTGAGGTGACTTACTCAGTACAAGCGGTGAAGTTTGAGACATTTCCTGAATTTTCTATAACCTATTCTGCATTAATAGAGCTTAGCGTTGTCGTACCGTCTGTGCAAATGGAGCAGGTGAGTCTACACGGACAATTAATTGATGATGCGACCGTCAATGAAAATTTGGCCCGTATCAAGAGTTGCGTAATTGCTCACACAAAGCTCGATGGTAGCTCGCTCTGTTCAAACCATCTTGGCCATATTTGGCCAGTGTCCATTTCAGGCGAAACTGGCGAGTTACTTCCTCATACCAGTAGTGTTGGCGACGAGCTCTATGTCACCGTCGAAAACCGTGATGCGCAGTTCGGTCCGATCCCTGGTATTCCGGAATGGACAGTAACTAGGCTTGCAACGGGTGATTCGACTCGTCGTGACTTGTCGCTTGATTCGCACGTTAATAAAGGGGAGAGAGTATTGGTCAATGGTGTCGTCGTGTCTGATGCTAATGACATTACTATATCAGGCAGCTTGTATCAGAGTTACATACCACGCAGCCTAGGGCCTGGTCCTGGTGTTTTGCCAGTCACCAGTGCTTACTTTGTTGTCCGCCTTAATGCTATAACTGGTGAGGTTATTCAGTTCAAACGATTTCCGTTGTCTGGCGCGCCCGGTGCTGTTGCCAGTGTGAGTAACGGTGTGCTTGAAATGTTTCATACCGGGCTGGTTACTTGGATGGATGCTAAAACGTTGGCGACCATTGGAAGCCAGCGAGTCACCGGCGTACCTTTATTTTCTGATGAATCCGCGGTTTACACGACGGCTGCTATCGGTGATCCGAACACTACATATTATCAATTCGCACGCTAGGTCGTTGACGTATCAGGTCGAGCGGTAAGCCACATCGTTCCACTCACCAGCTACAGCTGTGTTCTACTGCAGCTTGGTTAGTCGTTGCCATATTAACAATTATGTTGGACGGCCCTTTTCTTGCTACCTTTAGTATTCTGAATTAACATAAGCAAGGCCTATTCTCATGTCTAAGGAACTTATCACTCACCTTGATTCTCTGGGTGTTTTAAGTATCACCATGAATCGGCCTGACGTCCATAATGCATTTGATGAACAACAAATAGCTAGAATGACTGAGGTGCTCCAGAAAGCCGCAGTAAATCCAGACGTAAAAGTAATTGTTCTAGGTTCTGATGGTAAGCATTTTTGTGCTGGAGCCGATATCAATTACATGCAACGTATGGGCGGCAATACCCGTGAGCAAAATCTTGATGATGCAGCTGCTTTAGCTGGATTGATGCATACGCTGAACACCATCCCAAAGCCGACCATCGCCAGGGTACAAGGTGCAGCCTATGGTGGTGCAGTTGGCTTAGTGTGTTGCTGCGATATCGCCATTGGGGCAACATCCACTGTGATGTCATTAAGCGAAGTCAAGATAGGTTTAGTGCCTGCCACTATCGGCCCTTATGTCATCCGCGCTGTTGGTCAACGAACAGCGCGACGCTTATTCATCAGCGGCGAACGCGTAGCAGCGCATGCTGCGCAATCAATGGGATTGCTACACAGTGTGGTTGAAGATGAGCTTCTCGACGACGCTGTACAAGGTGTTGTTACCGCGTTACTCGAAAATTCACCCAATGCAATGGCAGTCGCAAAACAAGTTGTATTTGAGCTTGCCCCAGACGAGATAACAGATGACATGATTGCCTATACGGTCGAGACTATCGCTGATGTTCGAGAGTCAGACGATGGGCGCGAAGGGACTGCTGCATTTTTGGACAAACGCAGTGCATCGTGGGTTAAATAGCGTCAAGTACGTCCCTGCACATACATCGCCTGTTAGGTCTAGACTGAATCAACTTGAAGCAACTTGAATCAACTTGATTCAACATCCAGGAAACTACTTTGCGCACTTCAAAACGGAGTTCGCTTGAATCTAAAGTTACAACCCAGTATGCGTCCGGAATTACAATAGAATGGTTTCCGAATGGACGAACCAAAGCTCCACTTGCAAGATCGTCAGCAGCAAGCCTGCCACGAACCAATCCAATTCCGAGTGCCTGAGATGCTGCGCGAACAACCAAATCTGAAGAAGCGAATCGTGGTCCTTTTCGCGCATTTATCCCGGCAACTGAATGCACGGAAAACCATTCCCTCCATGTCGTTGCTGGGTCCCGATCATGAATGAGTGCGTTATTTGTAAATAGCGAAAGTGGATTTTTTCTTGCGTTTGGAGTGTATAAGCTGGAATGTATAACTGGAAAAAATTCATCGTCCATCAATGGCGTGCAGTTATAGTTGGGCCAAGGACCTTTGCCCATACGAAGAGATATATCGATATGCTCAGCATCCGGATTCACCAATTGCTGTTCAGTTAGTACGGATACTTCTATCTCGGGAAGTTTGTTCTGTAAGTCTGATAATCGTGGTAACAACCACCGGGTGGCTACAGATGCGGCGGCGGAAATTACCACCGAACCGGAATGACGGGCCTCGGGTAGACTCGTTAGAGTGACATTTATCGATCCCAGATGCGACAAAACAGACTCCGCAAGGTTTTGCCCGTTCGCCGTGAATGTTACGTTGCGTTGGCCATCGACGTGATCCAGTAGGGCCACACCTAACCAAGCCTCAAGCTCTTTGATATGCCGACTGATTGACGAGTGCGACACGCCCAAGTCTCTCGCAGCTGATCGCACTCCGCCTGCTTGATATGCCAACGCAAAGGCTCTAAGTGAGTTTAGCGGAATATTCTTCATGGTCTAATAAATAGACCAATAGTTGAAGTCATGATTCTCTCTGAATGTGCAGTTTGTGATTGAATAGAATCTCTGATATTTAAAATATCAATACTATATTGAGAATATATCACCATGATGATCAACGGCATATGGAAAAACGAGAATATAAATGTCGTTAACGGCGCTTATATTAGACCGCAAAGCCGTATTAAAAATGCCAACACGAACGAATGGATTGATGTGATGCAGAACTGTCCAGGGAGAGTCTGGTTGATCGCGTCACACAGCTGCCCTTGGTCGCATCGGGCCAGCATCACACGTCAGCTTAAAAAGCTTGCTGACCATATACCAATTCACTATGCTTTTGGTCCTCGTGACCAAGGCTATTCGCTCAATGGCGAAAGCGAATGGGAAATTCCGGGTACAAGTCTCAGTAGTCGATACTTGCATGCATTGTATAAAATTCATGACGATCGATACAATGGACAGGTATCTGTACCACTATTGTGGGACAGCTTGACACAGTCAATAGTGTCAAATGAATCTAGCGATATTATCGCGGGGTTTGATGCTGTTAATATATTTGAAGGTATTGAGTATTCACTGAGACCGCACTATTTAAACCATCGTATCAATTTGGCAAATGATGGGATTTACACTGGATTAAATAACGCCGTTTACAGAGCTGGATTCGCGCAGTCGCAAGATGTATACGACGAGTCAGTTAAGGCAGTCTTTAAAACACTGGATGAGTTAAACGACCGCTTGGTATCACGAAGATACTATTTTGGTTCCGTAATAACAGAGGTTGATGTTCGCATATTTACAACGTTAATCCGCTTTGATTCTATCTATTATATTTTGTTTAAATGTTCAACTAGGAGACTCGTCGATTATCCAGCGTTGTTTGCTTACGCTCGCGATTTTTATGGAATAAAAGGGGTTGCCGAAACAGTAAATTTTGATTTGATGAGAACGGCCAGCTATTTAGCCGATTCGGACGCATCCTATCCCATCGTAGCGGCTCAGCCGGATATAGATTGGGCTGCCGATCATCATCGTTTACATCTTGGTGCGACTCAAATCTACAGTAAAAAGGGTTATTTGGTAGAGGTAGATTTAACGACCGTGGGGACACAGTTTCCGTAAGAGTCGCTGCTGAGTTGTCGCCTTTATTTTACAAAATCAATTTGGGAGTCGAAATTGTCTAAGAATCACACAACATGCTTTAAAAGAATTCTGTTTCGAACTTTTATCGCTTTAGTCGTAGTCCTAGCAGTAGCTGGCGTAACGTTGTTTGCAACTACAGGGACCTCCACACCAGTTTTTGTGGATGCCAATGGACATTCGCTTCCAGATGCCCTTGCCGAAGAGCGTATGCTCAATTTGGGTGGTGTGGAGCAATACGTTTTGTTGCGCGGCAAGAATCGATCTGCACCACTGCTGGTCTATGTGCATGGTGGGCCAGGAATGACATCTACACCATTTTTGTGGACATACAATAAGGACTTAGAAGATCATTTTTTGGTGGCATACTGGGAGCAGCGTGGCACGAGCAACAGCTATAACGATAGCTTAGATCCCGTCAGCATGAATATCGATCAAATCACTGAAGATTTGGGTGAATTGATCAGGTTATTGTCTGTGGAATTCAATCAAGAGAAAGTTCTACTGGTCGGGCACTCGTGGGGTACGGTGCCAGCATTGGCGCATGCTGCAGTTTCACCGAACACAGTTGCAGCTTACATAGCAGTTTCTCAAACTGTAAATCAAGTCGAAAGCGATACGATCGGATACGAATGGGCCTTAGCCGAAGCTCGCAAACACCAACATAAGAAATCGATCACTGTGCTAGAGGAGCTTGGTCCACCTCCATATACTATTGATGAATTTGTAACCCAGCGTAGACAGGTCAATTTCTTGGGAGGTGGGATGAGGAATCCACTTTCTGACCTACAGTTGGCGTGGATAGCCTTACAGACTCCAGAGTTTGCGTGGCCAAACTTGGGCCCATTGGTCAAGGGTGTTCAGTTTTCTGGCGGAGCACTCTGGGATGAGCAGCAACAATACAATGCGGAAACTCGCCATCCCCGAATTGATGTTCCTCTCTTTATGTTGTTGGGTCGTTTTGATCGTGTGATTTCCTCTGAGCTGGGCGCAAGTTATTTTGATGCTGTCGAGGCACCGCAGAAAGAATTAATTTGGTTTGAACAATCTGCACACGCACCTCAATTTGAAGAACCTGAAGTTTTTAACGCTACCATCGTCGCGATTGCACGACAAATAGGTTTGTTGCAGCCATAAGCTTTAGTGGGCTTGTTCTTAAAAAACCGAATTTGGTGCAAAAAGATGCGAATGCCATGTCTTTGATGCTGTTTTTAATATGCTAAACCGGGGACGCGAAAGTGAATGATCGTAGATTTAAAGTAAGAGCCTTAGGTGAGATTGCCATTCGATGTGCAGATCTTCCGAAGATGGCTGAGTTTTATCAGTACATAATTGGTTTGGATCTCCTCAGCGGGAGTGATGATGGTGAGATTGTTTTCTTCAACATTGGGCCAGGTTTCGGAGGACATACGTCAGTGCTTGCCTTGTTTCGCTCCGAAGCTGGGAGCCCCGAAATACACGAACAATCTGCTGGAAATCTAATCGCTAGTGCTCAATCGTCGCTACATCATATAGCGCTGAGTTTACCGTTTTCTGAGCAAGAAGCCGTTATGCGTTGGTACGAGCTCAATGATATTAAATACAATGTACAAGTGTTCGCATGGGTCGGCTGGCGCGGAATATTTACGATTGACCCTGAGGGAAATACAGTGGAGTTGGTGGCTTATGATGATTCGCTACTTCAACAACAAGAATCTTAGACACAGCATGCTCACGACGCATGCGTAACGAGTAGCATGTAGGTGATCGGGTAAGCTTAGATTGGATTTAAACAATTTTACGTTGCGCAATAAACAAAGGGCGCTATATAAGCGAGCGCCCTTTAAAGTACTACAGGAGGAGAAAAACCGCACCTAATGACTGAAGACAGGACAATGAAAATTAAAGTACTGCCTTTCAATATCAATTCGGTACAGAAGTATCGTAACAAATTACGAAACTAATATTCGACAGAGGCGTCGTCACTTACAAAGCGTCACACCGCTGCCACACATTATTGCAATCCATCCGAAATCAAGACATATTTTGCATGATTCTTAGTAGAAATTATTAAAACTAACACGTGACTTGAATCGGATGGATTGGAAACTGTCTGTTATGCGTTAAAGCGAGCTTTATTATCCGCGCCTAACGCAGGAGCACCACTTTTAGCAACCATAGGTGTCGTCCCAAATTGAATTGGAGTTCGTATACCTGGCACCCCATTGTTGTCTATCTGCAGTTTGCGATGTTGAAATTGCGGATCATTGAACGCTTCTTCTACCGTGTTGATCGGCCCTGCTGGAACAACTGCTTGTTCAAGTGCGCTGAGTAAATCAGCTTTGCTTAACAAGCTGGTTTTTTCCTTGATCAGTATCATTAAGTGTTCTCGATTTTGCACCCGCGAGGCGTTGCTAATAAAGCGATCGTCGGACTTCGCGTCTGTTAAATGTAGGCTATCGCACAAGCGCTGAAATTGTCCGTCGTTTCCACAAGCGATAATAATATGACCGTCGCTGGCTTCTACTGTTTCATACGGGCAGATGTTTGGGTGTTTGTTACCCATGCGCTTTGGTGCCTTACCTGTACTGAGGTAGTTCATTGCCTGGTTTGCTAGAACTGAAGTCATACAGTCGAACAATGCCATATCGATGTGTTGTCCAAGTCCTGACTGTTGGCGTAATAGAAGTGCAGATTGAATGGCTACTACGCTATACAAACCTGTAAAAACATCAGTAAACGCCACACCTATTTTCTGTGGACTGCCATCAGCTTCACCGGTCAAATCCATAATGCCACTCATACCTTGGATCATGAAATCGTAACCTGCGCGTGATGCGTAAGGGCCGGTTTGTCCAAAGCCTGTAATAGAGCAGTAGATCAAACCTGGATTCACGGCGTGTAGTGAGTCAAAGTCGAGTCCGTAACTGGCAAGCCCTCCGACTTTGAAATTCTCGATTAATACATCAGCATCGCCAATGAGTTCTTTAACGTAAGCTAAATCTTCAGGGTTCTTTAAATCTGACACCATCGAACGTTTGCCACGATTACAAGAATGGTAATAAGCGGCTGACTCATCATCTTGTTGTTGAATGTTTGGTGGTCCCCATTGGCGCGTGTCGTCACCTGCTGGGCTTTCAATTTTTATAACATCGGCACCAAGGTCGGCTAAGGTTTGACCAGCCCATGGTCCTGCAAGGATTCTGGCAAGCTCGACAACCTTTAAGCCGGCTAGCGGTGCGTCTGTGGTCTTTTCACTTGCAGGCTGATCTTTGTTCGAGTTCATATTTTACGGGATACCTTGGTTCAGAGAATTACTTAGTGAATCGGGAATTCATTTTTTTGGAAGTTATGTTAGCTGCATATCGTGTGGCTAGGGGTGCATCTATGTCATCGAGTTAGGTTTTATATATCTGTACGATGTCTATGTCTATGTCTATGTCTATATCTATATCTATGCCTTTGTATTTATGTACGTTAAACGAGTTAGGGTTTATCCAGTCAAGCTCAGTTTTTCTATATGCCATGCCAAAGCAGCATTACTAGAGATAACCGGAATTCCAAGCCGCTCTGAAATGCTATCAAGAAAGGTTATTGTTCTTAGGTTTGTACAAGATGCGAAAATAGCATCGCAGTTGCCGTTACGAGCGACATGTTCGATAGCTTGAATGATGGAATCGCTTGATATACGGCACACTTCGAAATCGTTCTCTTCATAAAACGATGCTTCACTAATAATCGCAAATCCATGTTCTGCTAAGTGATCGGACATAGCCTTTGTTACGGCAGGAATATAAGGCGTTAACAAACCAATGTTGCGAGCGCCAAGATCATTCAATCGCGCTTTAACGGCGGTTATTGGATTAGTGACTGGCGCATTAGGGAATATTTTTTGTACACCTTGTTCAACAACCGATTCTCCAATAACCGTTGCACCCGATGTGCAGCAATACGCCACGACATTTATAGGCGCATGCTTAGGAAAGAGTGCGCAAACGGTTGGTATTTGGTCACCCATTTCCAATAAGGTTTCTCTGTTTACCGAATCTTGATTTGGTATTCGTGTGTGGTACAGCGTAATGTTGTCAGGTAGCCAGTTTCGTACCTCAGACTCAACGACCTCATCGGTTTGTAGAACGATGAGCCCCGCGCAAGCTCGGCCCGCGTTGTAGTCTTGCTTTGTATAGTTGAGCTTGTCCACAAACCTCTCCAGTTGTCACCTTATTGTACGATACCGGCTTGCACCGGGAAATCCATTCCAGCAATCTGCAGGTGCTGAGTTATTATAATAACCGTATGTGCCATAAGTTTAAATATAAACCTGTAGCGGTCGTATTCTCGGGTCGTGTGGAACACAAACTATGAGTATGTCTGAAGAACTGGTTACGCTTATTCGAAGCCGTTCGGTCCGACCTGAAGATCAGCGCGCGGCATCGCTGTATTTTCTTGACGCGTTGGCCTGTGCCTATGCAGGTGCTCAAACGGAGGTCGGCCAGAAGTTGATAGCGTGGAGCCGGTTTGGTGGACTGAACACTCGCACACAGGCGTTTTTAATGGGTGCTCTTGCGCATATCACTGAGACGGATGACTTGCATCGCGCATCAGTGACACACCCAGGCTGCATCGTCATTCCAGCCGTACTCGCAACATCACAACAAACGAGTGCGTCTGGTGAGGCGATACTGGCAGCCACGTTGAGTGGGTTCGAGGCGATGTGTCGGATTGGCCGAGCAGTAGGGCCTGCGCACTATAAGATATGGCACAACACCGCTACCTGCGGTCCGTTTGGTTCTGCCATGGCGGTCAGCCAGTTGATCGGGCTTAGTGCCGAACAATGTGTTCATGCGTTGGGCAATGCTGGAACGCAGTCTTCAGGGTTTTGGCAATTTCTTGAAAGTGGCGCCATGAGTAAGCATTTGCATGCTGGGCGTGCTGCCGAATCTGGGTTGCTTGCAGCGGAGCTCGCCCAATTCGATTTTACCGGCGCCAGCGATATTCTTGAAGGTGAGAAGGGGTTGTTCAAAGCCATGTGTCCCGATGCACAACCCCATGCTGTCTTAGACAACAAACATGGACCTTGGGAGCTAACTCAAACATCAATAAAACCTTGGCCTTCGTGTCGACACACACACACTGTGATAGATGCAGCGTTAGAACTACAAGCTCAATTGGGCAATGCCGTCATTGAGAGAGTAGACATTGGCGTCTATCAAGCAGCGCTTAACATTTGTGATCGTGAAACCGTTGAAAACGAATACCAAGCTAAATTCTCATTGCAACATTGCGCGGTGATGGCATTAACGGATGGTTCCGTATCATTGGATTCCTTTTCATCCACTGCTCGTGCTCAATCAGCTGATCTATGCGCTAGAACGAATGTGCGCATCGCTGATGAGGTTGATGCAAACTACCCTAAATCATGGGGTGCAGAACTAAGGCTATTGTTAGCTGATGGGCGTACGCTGAGCGCCAAGCGAAAAGATTGCTTTGGTGACCCTGAATTGCCGCTCAGTGATAATGAAATGAAAGATAAAGCAATACATTTGCTCGGCTTTGGTGGGCTTAGTTCAGATCAGGCAATTGCATTGTGCAATGCAGTATTGGATTTGCCGAGGCAAGAAAGACCCACGCCATTCATGAATGATTTTTTAACGCATATTATGTAGTTACTGTGGGTGGCTAGTTAGTACAGATAGCCACCCACAACTCGGATTAACTCCAAGGATACGGGCTGTTACTAACTGGATGCAATTTACCTTCGGGGTAGCGTGAAAATCTGAATGGCTCTAATAGCGATTGTTGATTGCCCATGATTTCTTCTGCAATCAGATGGCCTACACCGATCATTTTATAACCGTGATTGCTATCGGCTATGACATGTACGTTTTCACGGAAGCGATCAAAAACAGGAAAGCTATCGGGTGTAAAACAACCTAATCCGCCTGATGGTTCTTTCTTGAATGTGACGCCTTTGCCTGAGAATCGTTCCTGACAATGTGCTAATGCTGATGTCCACATGTGTGCAAAATCTTCACCAACAATAAAGTCTGGAGACGCTGCACCATATGGGTCTATGGCAACATTGTCAGCCGGTGTCATGACTTCATACGGCATAGCTCCACCTTGAACACCACCAAAGTTAAAATCAGGTTTGTAATAGATGCCCCAAGCCTCCTCTCTGAGCACTGAACCATCAACATCGGACAGGAGAGGTGCATCCGTATCAACATGTATAACGGGTGGCATCTTGCCATCGTTGGTTTTTTGCAGATCAGGGTCTACACCTAGGACACCCTCCTCAAGACACCAGTATCGCCACGTGGGCACACCATCGTGTGTATTTCCATCAGCACCTTTTATCGACACTTCTTTAGGTAGATCCATCATGTCCCATAGTGTCTTAACCCATGGGCCGGCAGCGATAACCACCTCATCGCATTCGATAGCGCCTTTGTCAGTTTCAACAGCAGTGATGGCAGAACTTGATCCATTCGCACCTTTAAATCCGGTAACGGTCACACCCGTTTCAATTTGCACACCGCATGCGCGCGCCTTTTTTTCAATACCTTTGATGGAGGCGACATTGTGTGCATAACCGCCACGCTTTTCATGCAGCACCGATGTAATGCCTTGAGCACGCCAGTCGGAAAATAGGCCTTTCATATACTCTGTACTTTTATCTTTACCTTCTACCAGTGTTGACTCATAGCCAATGGCTTTCTGTTGTTCGTAAATGGACACGATATCTTCATGCATGCCTTCATGGCTTATTTGCATGTAGCCCACTGGGTGATAGTGAAATGTCTCTGGGTCTGAATCCCAAACGTTGACACTGTGTGCCATCAGTTCGCGCATGGCGGGTTGGAAGTAGTTGTTGCGGATAACGCCACACGCGATGCCGCTTGCGCCAGCTGCAACGCCGGCTTTATCGATAACCAAAATATCCTTACCAGACCCTTTGCCAGAAGATTCAAGCAATTCTGCTAATTTCCATGCGGTTGAAAGGCCGTGTATTCCAGCGCCAACAATGACGTAACGTGACTTGGAAGGAATGCTCATAAGGTTCTCCGGTTTGAAGGTATGGAATCAGTATGGCTCTTGTGTGTGAAAATGTTTATAAAAATATAGACAATAAACATGGTATTTTGGACAAATGAATGTGACTAACGTCCAAATTCGTCAGTATTGGTTTGTATTAGTGCCTGGATTCTCTCTATTAGCACTATCTGGCGCTATTGATGTTCTTAGAGCAGCTAATCTCGAATCTGCCAGCTCGGTCTATGAATGGCAATTGCTTGGTGCTGAAGGTTCTGCAGTAGATTCATCCAGCGGCCTTTCAATGTCGTGTGCTGGTTTACCAAGCTTGGGGGATCACGATTTGCAACGCTTGCCACTGTCAGTTGTCGTGTGTGGCGGCGATACATCTGGCGTCGACGATTCTGGCGTGCTTGTCAGCTGGTTAAAGAGCCTTGCTGACTTAGAGGTTAGTGTTGGTTCAATTTCTGATGGGGCGTTTGTCGTTGCGCATAGTGGTCTATTCGATAATCATCGCTCCACTATCCATTGGAAGTGTTTGGACGATTACCGTGCTCGCTTCCCGCATTTAGATTCGCGCGCCACCATTCTAGAAATGGACAGACAACGGTTTTCGTGTGCTGGTGGTACGGCTAGCCTTGATTTATTTCTACAGTTTGTTTTACAGGACTTAGGAACCGAAATAGTTGCACGTATCGCTAATAATTATTTTCATGATACGTTGCGAGACAGCTCTATTAGTCAGAACGTTGCCGATGCTTACCGCTTTGCCGGTAAAAGCCGCGTGTTAGCTGAAGCGCTTCGAATCATGGCTCAGAATTTAGAACAACCATTAACTATTGCTGAAATTGCCCGCCTATCTGGCACCACGCATCGTAGTTTGGACCGAGTGTTTGGTCGTTACTTAATGTTATCTCCAGGAAAATACTATCGTCAGCTAAGATTGAATCGCGCAGCGAATTTGCTTTTGCAAACGGGGTTGTCAGTTTCTGAAATTGCGGCTGCTTGCGGCTTTGGAACTGCATCTCATTTGGGTTTGCACTTCAAAGAAGTGCATAGGTTGTCGCCTGGTAAGTTTCGTAAAAACGGTGTTGCCGAATCCTTATAGCGATAGCAAATGTAATCTCTAATCCAAACGAGCATCAGTTGGTTTTGGACAGATTTTTTCTACGATCGTCAATAGTGCGACAAAATTTAAACGTGCAGTGTCAGAAATTCAACGCGCAGCATGGTGTGTTCATCGAGCAAATTCTTTTTAAATATTATCTTAATATTGGAACTCAATTGTGTCCAGGATGTGTCTCAATAGCTTGTGTTACGTAGCGTTTTCTGCCTTTTGAATCACACTTTTCCAGCGTAATTTATGTGAAGGCTTTAGCAGCCTCTATTGATAACGAGAAGCTCTCCACACTTAGCCAACATTCAGAACTCAGGTACAAATCCGTCTGAAAAATGGCACAGTTATTCCTAACCACTTCCCAGAAGAAATAATAATCAGTGCAGCGCGTTGTGCGCAGCGGGAGCAGTCATGTCAAGCAGCAAGTCCGGTAAATCTATTTTAGTAACAGGTGGTGCAGGCTACATAGGTAGTCACGTGGTGAAGCTTCTTGGCGAACGCGGTGAGCGAGTTGTTGTCTTGGATGATTTATCTACAGGCAACAGGGATGCAGTTTTATACGGCACCTTAGTTGAAGGCAATACGGCAGATACAGAGCTGGTTACGAAAATTTTGGCAGAACACGATGTAGACACTGTGATGCATTTCGCGGCGCACACCATCGTACCTGAGAGTGTGACCGACCCGCTTAAATATTATGGAAACAATACTGCCGCTACTCGCAACTTGCTTGAGTGCTGTCAAAATGCTGGAATTTCAAATTTGATTTTTTCATCAACGGCTGCAACTTACGGTATCCCCGAAGATGCGTCTAAACCATGCGGTGAAGATCTTCCAACCGCGCCGATTAATCCATATGGCATGTCAAAGTTGATGTCTGAATACATGATTAAAGACCTAAGTGCTGCCACCGACATGAAGCACGTTATTTTGCGTTACTTCAATGTTGCTGGTTGCGACCCTGACGGAAAAATCGGTCAGTCAACAAAGAATGCCACTTTGCTGATTAAAGTAGCCTCGGAGGTTGCGGTCGGTAAGCGCGATGCACTTAATGTCTTTGGAACTGACTTCCCGACTGAAGATGGTACCGGTATTCGTGATTACATCCATGTGACTGATTTAGCTAGTGCGCATTTATCTGCGTTGGACTATTTGCGTGGTGGTGGTGAATCTACGTTAGTCAATTGTGGTTATGGACAAGGATATAGCGTAAAGCAGGTTATTGATTCAGTGTCAAAAATCAATGGGAAGCCACTAAAGGTTATTGAAGAGCCAAGACGCGCCGGTGACCCACCAGCGCTGATAGCGGCGACGGGGAAAATTCGGGAAACATTGGATTGGACACCTAAATACAACGAAATAGATGTGATTGTTGAAACATCACTTGCTTGGGAACGAACACTGCTCGAGCGAGAGAACAAAGACAGCAATGCTGCCTGAAGCGGCAGTTAACTAAGCGAACCTGGAATTGGGCATGCGAAATCGAATACAACTACTGCTTTCATTGGTCGTGCTTATTGCACTAACCGCTTGCGGTACTTTAACGTCTACCGAGAAGGTCAGCGTCTCAGCGAATCAAAGCTGGGTGTTATTGCCGATCAATAATCTCTCCACGACACCACGGGCTGGTGAAAAAACCAATGCAATGGTTGAAACACATCTACGTGCACGAGGTGTTCAATCGTTGAAATCATACTCGACGCCTGAGGGTTTGAATTTGGTATCACTACTTGATACCGATCGTCAAATCAACGATGCGATCAAATGGGGTCGTGACAATGGTATTCGCTTTGGTATGACGGGCACTGTACACGAGTGGCACTATAAAAGCGGCCCAGATAAAGAGCCTGCGGTTGGCCTGAGCCTAAAGCTTATTGATCTTACAAATGAACAAGTTGTTTGGCAGGCGACCACTGCAAAGACGGGTTGGGGGTACGCCAATGTGTCTGGTGTTGCAGACAAGGCCGTAGAGAAGTTACTGAAGCAAATTAACATCAGATAGCGCCTTCTCATTTAATACAAAATCGGTTGTATGGCTGAACGTACTTTCAGACTAAAAAATACAACCAGCTTAATAGCAAACCTTAACGCCAATGACATGAAAGCATTGCTGAAAAATAAAGTGAAGAACCTCAAGGGCAAAACTGGTCTGGATGGTTTACGCGCAAAATTTGGAAACACCGGCAAAATAGTTGAAATGCTGTTGTTTGCTGTACTCATTCCTGTTCTTGGACTGGTGTTATTTTCTTCTGACCCGTTAGGGTTGAAGTCAGGCTTTCCATGGGCGTGTGCAGCTCCAGTTGTGTTCGCCGCACGTTATGGTAGTTCGTGGGGTGCCGCGTGTGCCGCGGTCGCTGCAATTACATTTTTTCTTATTGGTGGTACGGTTTACGAAGCGTCGTCAGTAGCGCTATTAACACTTGCTGTTGGTACGCTTATTATGTGTGTCGTCATTGGTGATGTTGCAGAAGCGTGGCGTGGCCGTACTGGACGTGCCGAAGCTGAAAACGAATACCTGCGGCATCGGCTCAAAGAATTCTCTAATGATTATCACATACTAAAAGTATCTCACGGACAGCTAGAAGAATTCATGGCAGGCCAACGATTGAGTTTGCGTCAAGCCTTGCAGCAAGCAAAGCCGATGCTAACTGCTGGCGCTGATGGTCTGGAAGCGGGTAGTGATCTTATGGCTATATTCGCACAATTCTGTTCAGTTCAGGTGGCAGGTTTGTATGCAATGAAAAATCAGACAGAGCTTGACCCTACGGCTGTAGCGGTCCACGGTAACATGGGCGAACTCCCTGTTTTTGACCCACTGTTAAAATTGGCTATAGAAGAGCGGGAGCTTGTCAGTGTAAAACTTTCATCTCACGCAACAGACAATCATGAGTCAGGGTTGTTAGCTGTTGTACCTTTAGTTGATGCACAAGGTAAGCTGCACGGTGTGCTCGCTGTGCGCGATATGCATTTCATGGCTTTCCAACAAGAAAACTTGAATATCATTGCGCTGTTGGGCGGATACGTTGGAGATATGCTGACTCGATCGAGGGGAGCTGCTCAATCCAGAACTGCATGGTTTATGGCTGAACTGGACACCGCGTTAAGATTTGCACGCAAAAACAGTGTGACATCTTCCTTGCTGTGCCTAGAGTTTGAAGACACCGAATATGTAGAGCAAGTATCTGAGATGGTCAGTACGAATATACGAAGCCTAGATAGTTCTTGGATACCGAAAACCAAAGATGGAAAAACGACCGTTGTCATTCTGCTGCCGTTGATTGCTGAAACTCAGTGTAATGCGTATCTACGTCGTATTGGTGAATCTGTTCGAACTGGATTCGATTTAGAGCTACAAGATTTATTGTCAGACGTGACGACGAAACAGCTATCGGGTTCTGATACTCGCGAAACTTGCATCGAATTTATTAATCAGAGCACTGGATTTGGTACATCGAAAGGCGAGGTTCCGGCCATCACTCAAAGAAGGTTGAAGCGCGTTGCATAAACTAATCGCCAGTATCGCGCTGCTGTTGTCCTTGCTAGTGCAAGGGTTTTTATTGGGTGCACTTGCAACGGGTTCAGGTGTTGGTCAATCGCCAGTGCTATGGGTAATTATGCACATTGTGTCGAGTGCTGTATCGGCAGTGGCGGTCACCTATTTTGCATCCAGACTTACCCCTGGCAATCCGAAGCATCTTTTCTGCTACGTTTTGAGCCTTTGCGTATCGTTACCGCTGGTGGGTGCGATCGGCAGTTTAGGTGCACTAATCTACGGTATTTATCATTCAAATAATCGTCATGATGACCATGTGTACTGGCAATTTACAAAAAATGCAGAATTGCCATTTACAGCGCCACTCGGTCGTCAGGTTGCCAGAACGGACAGTCGTGGATTTGCAGAGCAAGTAACGTACTCGGACAATCCAGACCAGTTATACAAAAAGGTGCTTGCTGCCAGCAATATTCGTAATGCGCTTTCTATTGGCGCTCTAAAGACGGCCATTAAACACTCAGACGACAGAATTCGATTAACGGCATATCAAACGATCGATAAGAAAGTCACACAGCTTAATAAAGAGATACAAAAACTAGAAGGGTCGGCAAGAGGACAGCGTGCAATCGGGCAGGGCGCAAAAGATCAGTCAAATACTTGGTTACAAATTGCCAGTAACTATTGGGAGTTATTAACGCTTGAGAAAGATGAGCCGATTGCGCGAGAGCAATTGTTGAAAAAAGCATCAGAGGCAGCTATAAATGCCGTTCGTATTCTTCCAACGAATAGAAATGCACATTTTACGCTGGGTAGAATTGCATTATTACAAAATAAAGACCGAATGGCCGCGGTTGCTTTTGAGCGAGCAATGGCATTAGGTATGCCAGCTGAGAAAGCCATGCCGTACCGAGCTGAAGCGGCTTTTCAAGCGCGGGACTTTAACAAAGTAGCTGAGTCAATTAATCAGGTCGAAGAGTCGTTCAAAGCCTATCCACCGTTGTGTCATTTAGCGGGGTACTGGTCATGAGTGAGGCGCTAATTTATAACCCAGATGTTGAGGCTGATGTTTGTTTACTGCTCGAGGGTACCTTTCCGTATGTAAGAGGAGGCGTATCGACGTGGGTTAAACAAATTATTGAAGGTATGCCGGAGCTAACATTTTCAATCATCTTTTTGGGCGCACATGACGGTGATTATGAAAAGCCTGCGTACGAAATTCCCGAAAATGTCGCGCACATCGAATTACATTTTCTACTCGGTGGTGAAGTTAGTGATAATGAGAAAAAGCCACCATTCTGGAAACCTACACCGTCTAAAGCTGATCAGTTTGAAGTGAACAGCGATCTGCACACCGCTCTGTCCAGTACTGAAGGTGCGGTAAGCGACGATGTGGCTCGGTCTTTTGCAAAGCTATTAATCGGTCCTGGTGCAATCACCGAAAAAGAACTTCAACACAGCAAGCAGTCCTGGTTAACGATAAAAAAGAAATACGAAGAAGCGCCAGAAGGATTGGACTTTAATCATTTCTTTTGGACTGTACGTGCAATGCATTCGCCGTTGTTTACATTGGCAAGAATAGCGTCAAACGCTCCTAAAGCCCGTGTATACCATTCAGTGTCTACCGGCTATGCCGGATTTTTAGGTAGCTTGCTTAACTCGCAAACTGGGTCTCCATATGTCATTTCAGAGCACGGTATCTATACAAAGGAACGCGAATTGGATCTCGCTCAGGTCGACTGGATTCCCGAAGAGTTAGACCCTTTCAAAGTGGGTTTAAACGACAATATGAATTACTTGCGTAGTGTTTGGATACGATTCTTCCAATCACTAGGCCGTATGTCTTATGCATCAGCGAATGAAGTATTCACGCTATACAACGGTAATCGACTTCGTCAAATGAAAGACGGTGCACCAGATGAGAAGTTGACCATCGTACCCAATGGTGTGAACGTTGAGCGGTTTCGTAAGGTTCGTCGGCCGGATGATGCACCAGTGCCACCGGTGCTTGCACTCATTGGCCGTGTTGTACCAATTAAAGATATTAAGAATTTCATACGAGCGATGCGCATCATTCGCGCAAAAGTGCCCGAAGCGGAAGGGTGGCTAGTGGGGCCGCAGGATGAAGACCCGGACTACACACGAGAGTGTAAATTGCTCGTCGATAGTCTTGATTTAGGTAATGCGATTAAATTTCTCGGTTTCCAGTCACCAGATGATATTTTTCCAAAAATAGGGTTGTCCGTTTTGACATCGGTTTCTGAAGGTCAGCCATTGGTGGTACTCGAAGGCTATGCTGCCGGTATTCCAACGGTGACAACCGATGTTGGTAGCTGCAGTGAACTTGTCTATGGCGTTAGTGAAGACGATATTGCTATTGGCTCATCAGGTGCAGTCGTTCCCATTGCAAACCCATCTGAATTTGCCGAAGCGGTAATCGAGCTTCTGAGTGATGAAGATAACTGGCGTGCCGCTCGTGATGCCGCCGTTAAGCGAGTTGAAACCTACTACGATGAGAAAGATATGATTCGCCGGTATCGCGATATCTATGAAACTCAACTTAAACTAGTCAACCCCGTATCCAAGGCGTCTTAATACCATGGCAGGCATAGGCTTTGAGCTTCGAAAGTATCTAGACGATGATTCCTTTACTGGAACCATGAAGGCTTATGGGTTCGCAGGTTTAATCAGTGCTGGGCCGTGGGTACTGTCGATTCTTGGCGTCATGCTCATCGGTATTGTAGCCGTATCACAAAAAATTGGCGGTCATGAAGTTAAGCAGTTTACAACCTCTGTTACTTGGGTTATGGGTGCATCGTTATCACTAACCGGTCTTTTACAGTTGGTATTCACTCGCTTTATTGCTGACCGATTGTTTGAAGGCAAAGAAGACATTATTAATCCCAATTTGTTTGGCGCGATACTGCTGACAACATTAACCAGTCTTGTCATTGGAATTGTATTAGCGCTTACATTGTTTTCAGAGTCGTTTGCTTATGAAGCACTGATGATCGCAAACTTTGTTGCTCTATCAGATATATGGATAGTGGTTATATTCGTCGCAGGGCTCAAACGCTTCAAACTTATTCTTGTAGCGTTTGGTGTTGGTTACACTGCGGTTGTCGTTCTGTCTTCATTGTTGATGAGCTACGGTTTAACCGGTTTACTCGCCGGATTACTAGCGGGTCATGCTGTATTGTTGTTCATGATGCTGGCGGTGATCATTCCTGAGTATCCGGTGGTTGAATCAGTTCAAATGGGCTTTCTTAAGCGCAAACAGATTTTTCCCGTGCTCATTTTCATTGGTTTTTTCTACAACCTGGGAATATGGGCTGACAAAATTATATTCTGGCTTTACTCAGGTACGTCGGAGGCGATCATCGGTCCACTGAGAAGTTCGGTTATTTATGATCTGCCGATTTTTCTTGCATACCTAAGCATCATTCCTGGAATGGCCGTATTTCTGTTACGAATTGAGACCGATTTCGCTGAGGCTTATGAAGGTTTCTTTAATGCCGTACGTGGTAATGCAACCCTACAAGAAATCGAGACGTTGGGTAACGAGATGGTTGTGGCTGTTAGGCAAGGCATATTCCAGATTATTCGCATACAGGGTGTGACCATTCTCATTTTGTATTTGATGGGCCCAAAAATTGTTGAATGGTTAGGTATATCAGAAAAATTTGTGCACCTTTACTACATCGATCTTGTAGGTGTCGGCGCACAGGTGCTCATGCTTGCGGTACTCAATGTGGCGTTCTATTTAGACAAACTACGTGATGCACTTATTCTTACGGCAACGTTGTTGATCACTAACACGTTGTTTACTTTAATCACGATAAAACTAGGTCCTGTTTTTTACGGATACGGTTTTGGTGTCTCTATGACACTGACAGCGTTCGTTGGCATTATGTTGGTGTCACACGAAATGGATAACATTGAGTTCCGCACATTTATGCGTGAACGCCACACAGAAGAGTTACCGGGCTAGCATCATGACTAACTCTATAATCAATACTAACTTAACCCAGCGTGTAGCGCATTGGGTGATGAGTGCTTTATTATTATTAACGCTCTCATCGTGTATCTCTCTTGAATCAGGTGCAGGTGGTGGTGCACTGTATTCTGGTGATCAGTGGGCCATTCTGCCTAGTGTGAACAATAGCGGTGTAGCTAGTGCCGTAGGTAACGTTGAATCATTGATCGAATCTAATCTACGAGCAAGAGGCGTCAATGCCATTCAACTGGTAAATGGCCAACATTCTGATGATGCAATGGAGCTGGCAACTCAACAAGGTGCTCGCTATGCCGTAACGGGTACAGTCGAGCAATGGGGCCGAGCAAAACTCAATGGCCGTGATTCACGAGTAAGCTTGCAACTGGTCGTTCATGATCTTACAACAGGACATGCTGTGTGGCAGGGAACGCAGTCTACTGGTAAACGTGGTTCCAGTTCTGTTGCAGGTGTTGCAAACAAAGCGGTTGCGCAACTGGTTAATAGTATGAATTTGCTAACAGGCGTCGATCAAAAGACGGCTAGCGCGAATCGAGCCTCAGCAATTGGTGTTGCTAGTAAAGGACTTAGTACTCGCAACGGGACAAACCCTATGACATCGTCTGTGGGATTTCGTAAAGTTGCATTGGATGGCGATGGCTTCACGACTAAAGTTGGTAGCGATTTGGTTGGTAAAAGTCTGGCGATCTACTACGGTGCTAATCCTCCTGTTTCAGAATTGTCTCAATTTGATCGATTAGTTCTAGAGCCAGATAATATAGATGGCAGCGAACTGGTTGCGCTAACTGAACACGGTACCGTTGCCTATGCATATTTAAGTGTTGGTGAGGTGGGACCAACGCGTGCGTATGCGTCGCAGATAAAAGACGAATGGGTGCTCGGTAAAAACGAGGTTTGGAATTCGAAGGTTCTCGACTTGGGTAATCCAAACGTTGTGGACTTTTTAATTAGTCGCATTGATGCGTTAATGCAGGCCGGCTACTCGGGTTTGTTTCTGGACACCATGGATAGCTACCAAATCTACGCTAAAACTCCTGAACAGAAAATGCAGCAGGAAGCTGCAATTGGCGCTTTTGTGCAACAAGTTACAACGCGGCATGCAGGTATCAAGCTTATCTCAAACCGTGGGTTTGAAGTACTCGCTCAAACTGGTCCTTATTTGGAAGCAATCGCCGCAGAATCTCTTTTCTCATCTTGGGATAACACCGCACAGCGCTATGTTGATGTACCAGAGGCTGATCGCCAGTGGCTGCTTGGGAAGTTAAACGGTGCGAAGGCACAGTTTGGTCTAGATGTTATCGCAATCGAGTACATGCCTCCAGAGCGACGTGAAGAGGCAAGACAGGTGGCAACGTCGGTTGTCGAATTAGGTTTTACACCTTGGGTATCCACTCCCGCTCTAGACTACGTTGGCGTAGGTTCTATGGAAGTGATGCCGCGTAAAGTCATGTTGTTGTTTGACAGTAGATCAAACGGCACACAAGCTAACACCGAAGTGCACGAGCTGGTAGCACCTCTGTTGGAATACTATGGATATGTGCCAGAATACTTCGATGTGGCAACGCAATCGCTACCCATAGGTGAGATGAAAGGTCAGATTGCAGGAATCGTTACTTGGTCTAGTAGTCCATACCCCGTTGTGGGATTGCCAGAGTGGTTCAAGAAGCAAATGAGCAGCGATATACCGGTTGCTATGTTTGGCTCGCCGATTGTACCTCTTGATGGTTGGATGTCAGACAAACTCGGTATCAGTGCCAACGGTGCTATACACGCTGATTCCATTAAGTCGACACACAAGACGTCGATGGTTGACTACGAGAAATCCATACCTGTACGCGTTAGTAGTCTGGGACTCAATGCTCGCAGCACGAAAGCGACGAACGACGTTCATCTAAGTGTTGCAGATAATAAAGGTGTTCAAGCTGATTTGGTTGTTACTGGCGAGTGGGGTGGCTATGCAGTTCACCCTGCAGCAAGTAATGCAGGATTAGACGATACCTATTATTGGGTAACGGACCCGTTCGCTTTTCTTGAAAAAACATTGCGTCTGCAGAAATTGCCGATGCCTGATGTCACAACAGAAAACGGCAACCGCTTGTGGTCATCGCACATCGATGGAGACGCATTACCGTCGTGGGCTGAAGTACCCGGTAGAAAATTAGGCGCTGAGTTGATCCATGAAGACATTCTCATGCGTTACAACATGCCTCACAGTATTTCTATTGTTGAAGCTGAAATGACGAGTATTGAAGCCTACTCAGACAGGCGATCACGTATGTTTGAGGTAGCGCGTCGGATATTTGCAATGCCTTCGGTTGAAATTGCTACCCACACGTTTAGTCATCCTTATGCATGGGAAAAAGTTGGTACATATCCCGGCTCTGGTAAGTACAACCTAGATGTTGGAAATTATCAGTTTTCAGCCGAAAGAGAAATTGGTGGGTCAGCGAAGTTCATCAATGAAAACCTAGCGCCAAGTGACAAAGCCACCAACCTGATGTTGTGGAGTGGAAACGCATTGCCAGAAGAGTCAGCATTAGCTTCGGCATACAACAATGGCCTAATTAATTTAAACGGAGGCTTCACAACGATTTCGAAGGCATTCCCAGCCATAAGTCGTATCAGCCCGATGGCACGTACAGTCGGTAAGTATGTACAGGCGTACGCACCTATCATGAACGAGAACGTGTACACCAACGATTGGCAGGGGCCATTTGATGGTTTCCGGCGGGTAATTGAAACACTTGAAATGACGGATAAGCCCCGACGCTTCAAACCTTTGTCAATCTATTACCATTTTTACGCTGGAACAAAGCGAGCATCTTTACGTTCTTTGGAAGAGATCTATGACTGGTCTTTGACACAAGATATCTTACCAATCCATGCCAGTTACTATGCGCGTAAAGTGCCCGATTTTCGAAGTGCTGGGGTTAGTCGTTACTTGGATGGTAGCTGGAAGCTCAGCGGTCTAGGTAATATTAAGTCGATTCGAATACTGGATAAAAATACGTGGCCTGAATTAGCCATGAGCCAAGGTTTAGTTGGCGCCAGACAATTACACGATGGCGTCTATTTACATACTGATGGCTCTGGTAAGGTGCTCTTTAAAACAGCCCAGCAACCTCCTCAAGGCTTACACCTTGTCTCAGCTAATGGCAAAGTAGACCAATGGCGCCAAACTCAACGTGGTGTAGAGATGCGCATTGTTGGCGAAGTGCCCGTTAAGCTTGAGCTCAGTAATGCTGCTTCAGGCTGCTCCATACGCAGTAATGGTCAATTGGTTCGCGGTAGTCGAACCAATCAAAACACCACTGTATTCTCGTTTTCAACCAGGGACACTGGCAATGCCATCCTTAACTGCCAAGCGTGAAAAGCTAGTAGGTCCGCTGCAGCTTGCACTCATCGGAGTGCTGTTTGCTGTGTCGTTCTTCTATCTACTTCCGAAGCAAGACGCATTTACCATCAGCAAAGTTGATGACGTACAGGACGATGATCCAGTTATCGGCGAACTGGATTTAGCTTATCTGAAAGCGCGCAGCGCATCGGGTGAGCAATCGGCGCAAGAAACAACACGCGCTGTGGTTGCTTTGATCAAAACAGGCCAGATAGATAAAGCTCGTGATCTTCTAGAAGAGCAGCCCGACATTGATTTGGGCGAACGCGAGCGTTTTTCACTTGACTTGGAAATGGCGAGTGTCGAGTATTATGCAGCGCAAAATGATAAGCAACGAGAATCCAAACGATTAGAACTGCTTAATCGTATCGAATTGTTGTTGGTAAAACCACAGCTTCGCACCGTGACCCATTTGGAACGCGCATCTACGTTAAGCGAGCAGTTAGATACGCCAGTAACAACAACTGCGCTATATGCTTTGTTGGCTGATGTGGATTCAGTTAATGCCAGTCAGTGGCATAGTAAGTGTGCAAGGGCTGAGGCCGCCCAACGTAACCACTTACGTTCAGCAAATTGTTTTGAAAAGGCCATCGATACAGCATCGTCTAGTGACGATGTTTTTGATCTTAGGTTGGAACAGCTAACGCAAGTGTCGGCTCTTGGTAACAAGATAGAACTAGATTCCATTATTAGTCTTTTAAGCGCGCATCAGCCTTTGTCTAATAAGCAACGAGAGAAGCTTGCCTCCACGATGCTAGCGAATAGTCGACCAGACAAAGCATATCCTGTCTATGCAGACCTGGCTAAAAATGATGAACCCAATAAAATAGATTGGCTGATAGAAGCGGCAAAATGGTCCCAAGCATCTAACGAACCAGCACAAGCGGCTACCTATATTGACCAGGCGGCTTCATTAAGCTCAGGTACTCAGAAGGTTGAGTTGCTACAGCAAGCGCAATCCTTGTTGGTTGCGGCGGGTAAAAACGATGAGGCGTTTAAACGTCTAGCACAACGCATCGCCGATAGACCGAATGATGAATCGTTACTTCGTGAAGGAATTACTTTAGCGAGACAACTAGAAAAAACTGAAAAGGCGGCGCAATGGAATGCTCAGCTCGTGCAAATAAACCCTACTGATATTGATGCTGTAAATGCTCAGGTTGATCTTGCATTAGTTAATTCAGATTTGGTCACTGCTACCAAGTGGGCTCGTCATGCTGCAGGTTTAAGCCCAAAATCAAAAGCGGCTCGAGTGCGATTAGCGCAAGTGTCAGAATGGTCTGGTGACCCGATCGCAGCCCTACGTGAGTGGGAATGGATTGCTGGGAATTATCCTGACGCTGAAAGTATCGGTCAGGTAGTAAGATTGGCCGAGCTTAATCGTCAGACCGATGTTGCTGCTACCAATTTGCGCAAATTGCTAATGTTGACGCCAACAGATGATGACAAAATTGGACGATTGGTCAAGCTATATGAACTTGAAGGTAGGCCACTTGCGGCTGCCAGCTTACTGAATGAGTTACAAGCAAAAAGCGGTATTCGCGCCTATACACAGCGTGAGTTGGCTCGGCTTTATCAACGACACGTGCTGTTCCCAGAATCTTTAGGGGCTTGGGACGTACTTGCAAAGAGCTTTGGACGTAGCACCGAAGAAACACTGAATAGGATGGAATTGTTGTGGCGTTTGAAGAAACCGGCTGCGTCTGCTGAGATTGCCAGAAATTTAGTTGGAACCAGTAATGCTAGTGAGGCAACTAAATACCAAATTCACTTGATCTCAGAGATCTCGTGGCGTTATCGCATACCGGCGCTTGCGGAGCTAGTGAAACCACATCTGAATGCAATTGAAGATGAACACGAGACTATTGTTCTCGGTAAACGTCTGGTGCAATCGCTTGAAGATGCTGGTAAGGACAAAGAAGCCATTGTACAGGCTACGCGTTTATGGCAAAGCACTCAGTCTGCCGACATTGCATTCACAGCGATGAATCTGGCCTATAAAACGGGTGATATTCAGGGTGCTAAACCCTTTCTCATTAATTCCAACGAAACAGCCGAACTGCAAAAGAAGCCAAACTATTGGAACTTGGCGGCATCAATACACCAGAAGAATGATCAACGTGATTCAGCTAAGGCTGCCTATGACCAGGCATTGTTGTTGGATGAAAATAATAGCTCAGCCTTAAGCGGACTACTCTGGACGCACATCGATGCTCAGGACACCGATGCTATCGCTGAGTTTATCCTAAAGCATAAAGCAACTGCCGAAACTGAGCCTGCACTATGGTCTCCTTTTGGCATTGCCTATTTGCAGCTGGGTCTAGCTGAGCAAAGCCTTACGTGGTTTGATCGTCAACTCGACCGCATTGAAGCTGATTACAACATGCTTCTAACTTTTGCCGATGCATTGGAGTACGCAGGACGAGCAGAACCTGCTAGAAAGGTCAGGTTGTATACCATCCGTAAATTACGCCCGGCGCTCGCAAAGGGAAGTTCGGAGGATCAAAGTATATTGGTAAGACAATATGCGCAGCTGCTTAATCGTTATGGTAGTGCCGAAGATAAAGAAAGAGTAACGCAGCTTATGCTGCGTACGGCATCGAACGAATCAGACCCAAAAGAATTTTGGCGGGAAGATATTGCTATCTCCTGGTTGATGGCGACACAACGACATGAGCACGCAAGATTAGTCATGGCTAAATTACACCATCAGCGATTGGCAGCACCTGCATGGCAGGAACTGTCGTTAGCCATGGCTGCTAATGATATAGGTCAGATACATCAGGTACTCAATGGTACTGGAAAGGTGTCGGTTGGCAACCATATATTGGCATTGCGTCAATTGGGTCAAGATCAAAATGCCTTCAAAATGGCCAAGAACGCATCGTTGAGTGCACCAAGTCTATCCGATCGTAGTATCGCTCGTGGTCAATATCAAGCGATGCGTAGCGAAAGACCTCGTTTTACGGGTGGTAATCATCGCCAGACAACAATGAATGGTTTAGGCATTGCAGAATCAGGGCTGACCATTAGGCATTCGTTTGATTCTATGAATCTTGGGCTAGCTATTGATTATACGCAGCGCGAGTTTTCATCAGATAGATATGCGCTGACCGATAATGCCGTGCAATCAGATATCGCATTAACGTTGTTCCATGGTGACAGGCGTTTAGGCGGTAAGTTTAAAGCGGGCTATAATACTAACGATACAGATTCGCTCGTCTATGCATTGACTCAACAGCACTATCGAAACTTGTCTGGTACGCGTACCTTAACTGCAGAACTTGCTTACAATGAAGAATCAACGGCGTCTGCATTGTTACGTGTCGCTGCGAAACAGAATCGAGCCACGCTAGGGTATGAACAGGCACTTGGGTTTCGTGAATACATGAAACTGCAAGCAGATATTAATGATATCAGTACGCGCGTACAAGATAAGCGCATTGCTCGTGGTCTACAAGCCCGTGTCGAATTTGGTATTAGAGGCGCTTTCGGTAGTAATGTTTGGTCTACCAGTGTCGCGGCAAACCGTTCTGAAAACGATGTGGTATCAGAGCTTCCAGATGAGCTTGATCTAGCACCAGGTACTTCTATAAACGCTATTTTGGCAGATAAAAGTACCTCACTGTCGCTGGGTGCTTCATTGTCGCGTGGCGGAATACAGGGTGACTATCCCCAAGCCTCATCACCGCGTTATTTTCTTAACGCGAATGTAGCGCGTTCATGGCCAGACGAAACCTTTGGTCTTCAATTAGACGGTGGTGCTGGTATTCGCGTGTTGGGTGGTGATGAATTAAGCATTGGCTTTGCACATGACACGCAACCCGCTAGTGATGTGGGTTCTGAGAACGACTCTAGTAGCTTTGGTGTAAATTATCGTTATCACTTTTAATTATTAGTGTGTATGTGATTGTGTTTTTTGTGATCGGGTAGATTAGTGGCGCAACTCGATGCAAAGGAAAACTGGTTGCACTTGCGCTTAGAGATGAAATTGTCGAACGTTTGTCGATAGATTGATGGGTTGCGGTTACTCGCAAAAGTGTGCGAAAAAGCACTCCTAGTAAGCATGACAATTCGTTCGCTGTGTCGTTGATGTGCGAAACTATTGCCTAATATGTAATATGGGTCGATATTATTCTATTTCAAAAGCACATCTCAAATATTTCTATCGGATGGTACACATGCCTGTCTGTACTATTAGAAAATTGAGACCGGCAGCTATAGCCACTACTAACGATGAAAGTATCCGTGTCAGATTGCTCGATTGTAGGGCTAAGATTTCTTTGCATTAATTTATCAGCTATTGCACGCGTCTTTTTGCGCATGCCAAATGTGCCGGCCATACCACAACAACCGTCCTCTGGCTCAATGGTTTCATCAAAGCACGCCAACAACCATTCTTGTTCTTCTGCGTGAGTCTGCAAGCTTTTATCGTGACAATGAAAATGTATGACGCCTTTGGGTAGTTTGCGTGTTGGTTTCAGCTTGTTCGTTTTTAAAAACTGCGCAACCGACTGCATACGCTCTGATAAATCCATGGCATATTCACTATTAGGGTGTAGCTTTAGCAATTCATCTTTGAACACAGAAAGGCATGATGGCTCCAGTACAAGGATTTTTGCCTGATGGGGTAGGCTAGGGTAGAAGTTGTCTAGAAGGGCATTAGACTGTTTTTTGGCTTGTCCTAACAGACCATATTCGAATAGTGGTCGACCACAACAAAAATGAGCTTTTGCAATCGCTACTCGGAAATTGCACCGGTTAAGTAACGCAATAGTGCTCTGCAACAATTGCGGTGAGTAGTTTGCATTGAGTGTATCTGCCCAAAGAACCACGCTGGGGTGCATTGCATCGCCGTGCCAGTAGAAATGATCATCACTACTGGTTGCTGTTGCGCGCGCCCAGGATGCAAACGATTGTTTTGCAATCATAGGTAGCGGTTTGTCATCGACAAGCCCTAGCAGTCGGCGTGTGATTTTATCGAACGGTGATTTGGACATTAAATTGACCATAGGCGCAAAGCGCGCTGCCAGTGGAAGCCACGTGCCGATATAACCAAATGCATAATGGCTCAATGGTCTGCGGCGCTCATTGGCATAGTGATGGTGCATAAATTCTGCTTTGTATGCGGCAATATCGACGTTGGTTGGACACGAACTCTTGCAGGCTTTACAAGACAAGCAATGCTCAAGCGAATCGGCGATTGCAGGGTTATCCCAGCCGTCCTCTATGATTTCACCGCGTACCAATTCGTGAAAGAGCCTCGCACGGCCACGAGTTGAATAACGTTCTTCATTGGTGGCTTGATAGCTTGGGCACATACTGCCTGTTGCAGATCGGCATTTACCCATGCCAATGCATCGCTCACTTGCACGGCCTAAGCCAGCCGGGTCATCAACAAATTGCAACGTGCTGTTTACAACGGGTGTGTTGTAGTCGGGTCCATAACGTAAGTTTTGATCCATACGATAGGGATTAACCACCTTACGTGGGTTCATTTGACCTGCTGGATCCCATATGGCTTTAAATTGTTCAAACGCTCCGATGAGTCGCTCACCGAACATGATGGGTAGGAATTCGGCTTTGGCTTGTCCATCCCCGTGTTCACCAGACAACGAGCCATCAAATTTAACAACAAGCGTTGCAATTTCCTGACTAAAGCGGCGCCATTTCGCAACGCCTTCTTGTGTGCGTGTATCAAAGGTCATGCGGGCATGGATACAGCCATCGCCAAAATGACCATACAAGCTCGTTTGATACTCATAACGTTCAACTAAAGCGTAGAGTTCTCGCAAGTAGTCGCCGAGTTGTAATGGGTCTACTGCGGTATCTTCCCAACCAACTACTGGGTCAGGGTCACCTGGGTTAAGTGCAAGCGATGTCGCTGAAGCGCCTTGTTCACGAATACTCCACAAAGAAATAACCTCGCTAGGCTCGGTCACCTGTAACACTGAGTTGACCAGCGTATTTTCCTGCATCGCATTGCTGAAATTATGAGTATGAATCTTTAGTGCGTGTTCTGTTTCTGCAGTTAACTCGACTAGCAACCATGCTTTGCCAGAGGGAAGTAGGGCGACTTCTTTTTGTCTCAAATTGCGATCGTTCAGGCCACCGACGATATTCCAATCTAGTCCTTCCATTGCGATTGGAGAGAACGGCATGATGTGGGGAACCACATCACCTGCTAAAAATATATCATTGAAGCCGAGCACCACCAACTGCACAAACTTTGGATTCTCTATTAGTCTGACTCGTGCTTGCAATATGCTGACACAAGTACCTTCAGACCCCACCAATGCTCTCGCAACATTAAAGCCGTTCTCCGGTAACAGTTGATCAAGGTTGTAACCGGATACACGCCGCTTTATGTTCGGATATTTTTGGCGAATATCATCCGCGTATTCATCACGGAGTGTTTTTAGTTTTTGGTAAATGTCGCTGCGTCTATCACCTACTGCGATAATATTAGTGAGCTCTTCTTCGCTGGTCGGGCCTACCCAAAAACTGGCGCCATCACTGGTGAGGATTTCAAGTTCAACCACGTTCTCAACGGTTTTACCCGCTAACATTGAGTGCGGGCCGCACGAGTTATTGCCGATCATGCCACCCAAGGTGCAACGACTGTGTGTTGCGGGATCAGGTCCAAAGGTCAAGCCGTGCTTTTCAGCCTCATGCTTTAAGGCATCACATACCGTTCCGGGTTCAATCAAGGCGGTTTGCATTTCCGTATTGATTTCCAGTACGCGCGACATATGCGCAGAACAATCCACAACCACCGCGTTGTTGACACATTGTCCATTTTGAGAGGTGCCACCACCGCGCATAAGCAAGGCATAGCCGTGCTCATGGCATAGATGTGCTGTTATTTTTATATCGTCTGAATGCTTTGGAAAGACGACACCTAGAGGGACTTGTCGATAATTGGATGCATCGCTTGCGTACATCGCAACGCCCGCCGAAGAAAAATCGCAACTGCCATCAAGTTGCTGATTTAAATTAGCATGAAAAACGCTGAGCTCATGATGATGCAATGCTAGATGATTCATCTGGATTCGAACCGTTATTTATTGAGATACCGTGGATACGAATCTCTGTTGTCGTTTGGCTATTTGCCCGTCTGCTTTTTTCTTGTTCTGAGCATAGTCTTCTTTTAGGAAGCTCGGTATACCTTTAAGTTTATTGTGTTCAAAATCGGCTGTAAGCACTTTGGTCGCAATTTGTTTATCTATTCCAAGTCGTTCAATAAATACGCGGTGCATAAAACCAAAGAGCTTGGGTAAAGCGATCTTGTGTGTTTGTCCTGTTTCAGAGAAAATCCAATCACTCGTGTCCAAAAACCGTTGGAACGGTGCTTTATCCAGTAGCAATGGTAGTGTGTTAGGAAACCGTCCTGAGTTACCAATTAGATCCCAGTAGCGTGCAAAGCGCACTATACGTTGAACTTGCTCAAAACTGACATCCGCGTTTGACATTATACGATAGGGTGGTGTACCCATGTACCGCATATCGAATTGTTCTGTATGACGGGTTATGGGTGTACCTCGCAGGCGTTTCAATATACCAAGCTGAATTTCTTGAGGGCCTAAAGAATGAAGCTGATCAAAGCCTTCGCCAAAGCTTTGCAATGACTCGCCAGGCAAACCAAAGATAAGATCTGCATGAATATGAGCTGTGGTGTTCGCGCGTAACCACCGTAAGTTGTCGCAGGTTCTGTCGTGTTGCTGTTTGCGACTGATGCGCTGTTGCACTTCTACGTTGAACGACTGAATACCAATTTCAAATTGCAAGCAACCTTCAGGAAATAGTGGCAATAGTTCTTTCAAAGCTTCGGGTAGACGGTCGGGAATCAATTCGAAATGCAGAAACAACTCACGATCTTCTTTTCCAATAGCGGCAAGAAAAAATTCCAATATGCGTTTGCTGCTGTCTATCTTTAGGTTAAACGTTCGATCAACAAATTTGAAATGCCGCGCGCCACGGTCAAGTAACTGTTGCATTTGTAAAAGAAAATGATCTAAGTCAAAAGCGGTTGCGGTCTTGTCTAAGGATGATAAGCAAAATTCACACTTAAACGGACACCCTCGCGAGGCTTCAACATACAACACTCTGTTGGCAAGGTCATCGGCAGAGTATTCAGGGTAGGGTGACACTAAGCTATTAATGTCTATCGGCAGGGGGCTGATGAGTTTCGGTGGATTTTCATTGTTAAGCAGCTCCTCACAAGTTTGGGCGAAGGCGATATCTGCTTGACCCGTTATTATATGATCAGCAACCTTGTACAGTTCCTGAGAGGTTGTTTCGAAGCTGATTTCAGGGCCGCCAACAATGACCTTAATATCAGGCTTTATAAGCTTGAGCATACGCACGACTTCAAGCGTTTCAATCGTGTTCCAGATGTACACACCAAAGCCAATAATTGCCGGAGGATTCTCTAGTATTTGTTCAACAATATCGTCTGGCCGTTGAACCAAAGTGAATTCCATTAATCGCGTGCGAGGTTTAAGCTCACCCATGTTGGCGTACAAATAACGCAACCCAAGTGATGCGTGTATGTATCGTGCATTAATCGTGGCAAGTACGATGCTTGGCATGGTTTTGTTGTTGCTCAATCGGGTTCGGTTGGGTTTGCCGCTAGTTTTCGCATGGAGTTGGCGAACAACAGTACGTCAATGCCTACACCGATAAAGCTAGCACCTGAGGCTAGTGCTTGATCAATAGAGTGGTTAGATAGCGCTAGTATGCCAGCGGCTTTTCCAGACGCTTTTATCCGTTTTAATAACGCATTTGTCGTAGATTGTATTTCAGGAGAGTTCGCTTGGCCTAGCATGCCCATGTCTGCAGCCAGATCGGATGGTCCGATGAAAATACCATCAACGCCATCGACCGCTAAAATGTCGTCTAATGCTTCAACCCCAGCTCGGGTTTCTAATTGCACGATTAAACATATTTGTTCATCGGCAGTGGTTAGGTAGTCTGGTATGGCATTGAATGCTGAGGCTCTAGCTAATGCAGAACCTACGCCGCGGACACCATTTGGGGGATATCGTGTAGCTCGTACCAATTCGCGAGCTTGTTCACCGCTTTCAACCATCGGAATAAGCAACGTCTGAGCTCCGGCATCTAATGCTTGTTTGATCATGTAGGTTTCGCCGATAGGCAAACGAACAATAGGGTGGCTGTCGGACGCATCGATAACTTGCAACTGTGAAAGGATGCTGCGCAGATCATTTGGCGCATGTTCTCCATCAACCAGTAACCAGTCGAAGCCTGCACTGGCTGAAATTTCCGCTGCATAGCTATCGGCCAATCCGACCCAACATCCAAATTGGTTCTCGGCATTAAGTAACTTGTTCTTAAAGGTATTTATGGGTGCTGGCATGGGCTTGTTTTACTTGGCTAAAAGCGTGTTTAAAGGGTATCTTAATTTTAGGCCAATGCATTGATTGAGCCCAGTTAATGTTCTAATATTGGAGCATTATCCACCATTTAGAGTGGCCATGTGACCAATAGAGTGCGCGGTAGTCCAACAGTGCACTATCCAATCGCTAATTTGGGCTTTGGTCCATGCAATTCGCTATGACAGGTACGCTACCCCCTCCAGAACTACAACACGTTTGCGATATAACCGTCGAGTTGTCCGAGATCAAGGAGATCGGCCCTGGCCGAGCGGGTCAAAGGCGAATCATTCCAATTATAGGAGGTCAAGTCGCAGGCCCACTTCTCAATGGTCGATTATTGGCGGTTGGTGCAGACTGGCAAACCATTTTTGCTAATGGACTTGCAGAGCTAGACACTCGATACGCGATGGAAACGGATGACGGTGCGATTATTGAGATCGTAAATTATGGTTATCGTCATGGGCCTGCAGAAGTGCTGGCCGCGATTGTGCGTGGTGAGAATGTGCCGCATGAAAATTACTATATGAGAACGTCGGCGAAATTAGAAACAGGCGACCCAGCTTATGACTGGGTAAACAAAACATTGTTTGTAGGTACTGGCGCGCGATTAAAAAACGAGGTCTTGATGACGTTGTATGCGGTTCGATAGGTCATTCGACTTGGAGTTGTTAATATAAACGATCTGAGGCTACTGGATTTATATTTGATGCAAGCAGCCACTCTACGTATGTAGAGTGGCTGCTTGTAATAGATTGATCGTTTTAACCAACCTAGCACTCGAGCTTGTCAGCTGTTTTCTAGCAGGTGAAAATTAGCCCTTTTTCTTAGAAGCTTTTTTCTTGCCTGCGGCTTTCTTTTTACTAGTTGCTATTGTCTTACCAGCTGCTTTTTTCTTGCTGGTAGCCTTTTTCTTACCAGCTTCTTTTTTTTTGCTGGTAGCTTTTTTCTTACCAAGCGCTTTCTTCTCGCTGGCGGCTTTCTTCTTGCCGGCTGCTTTTTTCTTGCTGGTGGCTTTTGTCTTACCGGTCGCCTTCTTCTTCGCAGGTTTTGCCTTTTTGCCAGTTGCCTTGCCATCGAAATCGCTAGCATCATGACGCTCTGCCAATTGCTCGTCTTCTGGGCCCGAAATTTTGTTTACCATACGACCACGAATAACAGCTGGACGTTTCGCTATTGCTTTGGCCCATCGCATCACATTCTTGTAGCTTTTCGCATCTAGGAATTCGGCTGCCTCGTACACAACGTCTAGCACGACAAGTCCATACCACGGAAATATGGCGATATCAGCTATGGTGTATTCGTCACCACACATGTACTTGTTTTTGGCGAGATGTTTGTCAAGAACATCTAATTGGCGTTTAGTTTCCATTGTAAAACGATCGATACAGTATTCTATTGGAAATGGTGCGTATTTATAAAAGTGGCCAAAACCACCGCCTAAATAAGGGGCACTGCCCATTTGCCAAAACAACCACGAGAGACATTCAGGTCGGTCTTTTTCGTCCGCAGGTAAAAATTCATCGAACTTCTCAGCCAGATAGAGCAGTATGGCGCCAGACTCAAACAAACGAGTTGGTTTCTTGGTGCTGTTATCCATTAAAGCAGGGATTTTAGAATTTGGATTAACAGCGACGAAGCCACTGCCAAATTGCTCGCCCTTACCAATGTTAATGGGGTAAGCATCATATTCCGCATCGGCAACCCCTAGCTCTAATAACTCTTCGAGCATGATGGTAACTTTTTGACCATTAGGTGTTGCTAAAGAATGTAGTTGTAGAGGGTGTTTACCAGATGGCAGCTTCTTCTTGTGAGTAGCCCCTGCAATTGGGCGATTGATTTTGGACCACTGTCCGCCGCCTTGAGCGTCCCATTTCCAAACTTTTGGTGGTTTGTAATTACTGTCGTCAGTCATATTGTTTGTTGAATCCGATAGTCAGTGCTTTCGCGTTACTGGAATAGTAGTTGGCCTGCCGATGGTCAATCGACTGAATTTATATTCTGTGTTTGAGTTGTATTGCGAACGAGAGTTCCGTTGGTCCAACGGACACTTAAAAAATTGTTCGGCCGAAGAATGATAACACTACTGCTGTGAACGTAGTAGTGATTTAGGCACGCTAGCTTGGTTGCTGGTGAGTGAACGTCTGCACTAACACATACTCTTTGGTGGGCACAGCTAACACGAATGATTATTAGCCCCATGTTTGTATCAACGAGGTTGTTATAATACGGACGTGGGCTCCAAGCTCGTTTATTGAAGCGACGATGTCGCGTCGCGTCCTGCGGGTGGCATTGAATCCATTAATATGATTTATCGTCATATTTGAAATTGAGGTGAATTCTGAAATTATTAATGTTGCCAGGTCTGGACGGAACTGGAAAGCTGTTCAAACAGTTTGCGACTGGCTTACTGTCATCATTGGTTCCGATCATTTGCAATTACCCATCAGACGCATCATTGGGCTATGTTGATCTTAAAAAAGTTGCTGACAAACTAATCCCGAAGGACGAGCCCTTTTTTATCTTAGGCGAATCATTCTCTGGACCCATCGCGATTCAACTTGCGTTAAGGCAGTCAAAGCAGCTTAAGGGACTAATTCTAGTGAACACGTTCCTAAGTTGTCCAAGACCAATTCTCGCTCGAGGTTTGCCGCTTATGCCAAATTGGTTACTGGAAAGGCCTCCAAACTTGGTATTCAATTTTATAGTCAAAAGCAGTGAAATTGAATCAACAGCCAGACAAGAAGTCTCAGCAATTGTTAAAGCGCTCGATGTGACCGTTGTGCGCTCTCGACTTGAAAGCATCCAAGCGATAGATGTCAGTAGAGAGGCATGCCTAGTGAAAGTTCCAGTATGTATCATTCAATCTCTCAACGATAATTTTATTCCAAAAGAGGCAACGCGAAGACTGGTTGCTGCGTTCGAGAACAGTGTTGAAATAGAAATGCCTGGGAATCACTTTGTATTGCAAACGTACCCTAGACAATCAGCGGTTGAAGTGGCTAAATTTTGCAGTCAGTAATGTATAGAAACGATCTTAAAAGGCCCTATTATTGGCGGTTGATGTTCGCTTACCTCTGTAGCGAAGAGAAATAGGGTAGCGTTTTATAAGGCCAGAACTAGGTCTGGCCTTTGGTATAACGAGTTGAACGGGTTGAAGTTAACTCGCTTTGCGCATTGTCTCATTAGCGTTTATCGCTGAAATGAGCTCACCTAATACTTCATCGGCTCGATCGTTGTCGATCTGGCAGGTTCCTGCAGCATTGTGCCCACCGCCACCATTGGCCAGCATAAGCTCGCCAATATTGGTCTTACATGAGCGATCAAAAATTGATTTTCCTGTGGCAAACACCGTGTTCTGATTCTTAAAGCCGTTCATTTGGTGAATGGAGATATTGCACTGTGGGAAAGTTGCGTAAATATGGAAACGACTTCCCGGATAGATAGTTTCTTCATTGCGTAAATCGAGTACCACTAGGTTCTCGTAAACCGTACTGCAACGCTTTAGTTGGTCTTCAAAGGCAGGTTTGTGCTGTTGATATAAAGCAACGCGCTCTTGCACATCAGGCAATTGGAGTATGTCTTCGATGCTGCTTGTTCGGCAATGATCGATAAGGTCCATCATGAGTTGGTAGTTTGAGATGCGGAATTCCCTGAACCGGCCTAAACCCGTGCGAGAGTCCATTAGTAGGTTTAGTAATTCCCAGTTTGTTGGGTTGAGTACCTCATCCATACTGAATTGGGCGGCGTCTGCTTTGTCCACTGCAACCATCATCTCATCCCATGAAGCAGGAAATGTATCGTTGCCACCATAATGCCGCCATACGATACGCGCGGCGGAGTCTGCTTCCGCATCAATAACGTAGTTTTGCTCGCTAACATCATTTCGCATTTCTTCCGACTCGTGGTGATCGAAAACCAAATGCGCGCCTTTAACATACGGGAGGTTCGTGGTGATGTCACGATCACTGATCTCGACTTTCCCGTCTTGCATGTCTTTAGGATGAACGAATGCGATATCGTCGATCATGTCTAGATGCGTCAGCAAAACAGCGCACACTAGGCCGTCAAAGTCGCTACGGGTTACTAACCGATATGGTCCTGCCATGACACCAGCCTTTTAATCTTTCTAAGTAGCGCAATCTAGCGGCCTGTTTAATTGCGTCTATAAGCCATGTCTACAATAATGAGACAGGGTTCGAATAGAGTCTCGTGCTAAACGCTAAAATGTGACTTAAACAGGGTGTTATAGCGTTAGTTATCTGGGTGCACAAAGGGCTTTTTGGGGCGTATACTTAACGCTTAGAGCCTGGTTTGATGCGGCTTTTAGCCATTAGAGCTTGAACCGACTCAGCCCCCATATCGGAGAAGTCACATGAAACCTATGCCAGTCATCAGCAAGCCAAGGCAGAAGCACTACGATGTGATTATTGTTGGTGGCGCCATGTATGGCTCTTCGGTTTCTTGGTTCTTATCCAGTAACCCCGACTTCACAGGCTCGATTCTCGTTGTTGAACGAGATAACTCATACGAAGCTTGCTCAACCGTGCACACCAACAGTTGTATGAGACAACAATTTTCATCTGAATTGAACGTGCGAATTTCACAGTTCGCGGCGGAATTTGTTAAAAATTTCCGGCAGTTTTTTAATAATGATGAACGTGTCCCTAACATCATTTTGCAAAGCTACGGCTACATGTATTTGGCTGATAATGAGCCATTTGCAGATGTTTTGCGTGAGAGTCAGCTTGTGCAGCAAGCGTGTGGTGCTGGTACTAAAATTATGTCTCCTGAAGAAATCATGAAAGATTATCCTTTCTATAACCTTGACGGTATTGTTGCTGGCAGCCACAACTTGATCGATGAAGGTTATTTCGATGGAGCGACAGTATTTGACTGGTGGCGGCGTGGTGCGCGTGAAAACGGTGTTGAATACCTACAGAACGAAGTTTTCGACATGACTAAAAATGACGCAGGCTCTAAGGTCATGTCCGTCACACTGAAAAGCGGAGAAACCATTGGTTGCGACACGGTCGTTAATGCATCTGGTCCTCGGGCACTGCTAACGTCACGTATGGCTGGTATTGAAATACCCGTAGAGCCACGAAAACGCTATACATTCATCTTTGATGCAGAACAGCCACTCGACAGAGACTTGCCATTGACGATAGACCCTACTGGGGTTCACATGCGAACCGACGGTCAATACTATTTAGCAGGGTGTCCACCAGATGATGATCCAGCCGTTGACTATGACGACTATGTGCAAGATCACACGGTCTGGGAAGAAAAAGCATGGCCGGCCATTGCCAATCGCATCCCTCAGTTTGAAGCAATAAAACTGACCAATTCGTGGGCTGGTCACTATGCGTTTAATGTGTTTGATCAGAACGCTATTCTTGGTCCGCATACAGAGGTAGAAAATTTCATTTTCGTTAATGGATTCTCTGGCCACGGTTTTCAGCAATCACCTGCTATGGGTCGCGGTACGGCTGAGCTCATTGTTTACGGCGAATACCGCAGTCTTGACCTTACTCCATTCAACTATGAGCGAATTGTAAAAAACGAGCCCTTCATTGAAAAAGCAGTTATCTAGGGTCGTTCAGTTGATGGTGTCAGTTTGGTTTGTGTGTCTAGTTTTATGAACGCTCGTGCGGTTTGGCTTGGGTTAGAAGTGCTGGACTGATCAATTACAAATTGCACCTACCGAATATCTGGCTCATCAAAATCCAAAATTGAGATGCGTATTGCAATAAAACCTCATACAGCTGCGTCATTTGTCGATAACACTTGTCATCGATAGCTCAGAAAGATCACGAGCTGAGCAAAGGAGCGCGAGCAGCATGGCAATTTCTCACAAGACAATTTGGGGTGTATTAAGCACCGCATCTCAATCAGTAACCAACCAGTACCGTTCGCCGTTAGCGACACTAACAGTATTAGTTGCAGCCGCCTTGCTCACTGCTGCCTGCAGCTCAAGTGAGACTAGCAATAGCGTCGACGCGCCGACGACACCGGCACAAACTATTTACGACGCAATCTCTACTAGTCCTTTAGACATCATGTCCGAATTCGTTCAAAGAAGCGTGGGCACTCTGCCATCGACTCCAAACCCCAATTTACTGGTTAACGGTAATTTTGAAAGTGACACTACAGGTTGGACTGGATGTAACAGTGGGAATATAGGGTTATCAACTAATGCCTATGATGGCAACAATGCGCTTAAGGTAAGTGGGAAGGGTTGCTTCTATCAATCCGTCGAAGCGTTGCCTGGTGAAGAAGTCGTTTTAAGCTGTTACGCCCGAGTGGTAGACAAAAATATTTGGACTGGTATGGGGTTAGGATTCTCCGACGCCGCTTGGAATACCGTATTCGATAGCCCTGCAACTGTGGTGAGCGGTTCAAGCTACGCGCGATATGATGTTAGAGCTGTTGCACCTGCTGGTGCAAGTTTTGCCACCATGTGGTTCTATTCTGAAACTGCGGCACTGATTGACAACTGCACATTACTTCCAGCCAGTGAAGTGCCTAATCCACCTGTTGTTAATAGTGAAAATCTATTAGAAAATGGCGAATTCGATGACGTAACTAACAACTTGCCTGACAACTGGCAGCAAGGTTGTTTTGGTGAGGCTTACGTGTCTACAACAGACGGCGAGAATGATCTTTTCATTGAAGAAGAATCTTGCATGTTTCAATCGTTGAGCGCAAGTGATATTGCAGCCATGCAAGGCAACGTGTTTGAACTTGCTTGTGATATTGGTTTAAATACCAATCGGTATGCGTCCATAAGCCTGAATCTTGATGGCGTAGAAACCATTAGCGTTGTGCCAACGAATCAATCATCTGTAGTGAGGCTGACCGTACTCGCGCCTGAAAATACAACTAGCGGATTTGTCAGTCTTTATAGTGAAGCTGGACCATCGGGAACTCGTGTGCGTAGCTGCAAGCTAACGCAAGAGACAGTTGAACCAAACAATAATGGTTATGCAGGCGATAATTTACTTTTGAACGGTTCATTTGATGCACTAGACGCTAACGACAAACCACAGGGTTGGGCCAAAGAGTGTGCAGGAACATGGGACGGTATTGATTCTCCTTTCTCATCTGCTGCACTTGAATTGAACGACTTTAGTTGTGTTAAGCAGGTATTCAATTCTGATGTCGTGTCGCAGCTAAGTGAAAACCAATATACCCTGAATTGCGATGCTTGGAACTTCGGCAGCCTGTATGCCGCTGTAGATTTCAAAGTTAATGGCAATACGTTGATTCGCCACAATATAGAAAACACCGGCTACTACGAGCCGGTGTCCTTCACAGGGGAAATGACTTATCTAACTGATGCAGAAATACTCATTTATACTGGCGATGGCTTGCGAATAGACAATTGCATTTTAGAAGTACAAGACCTTTCCACGCAACCGACAAACGTTGCCTCTCTTGATGTTCGAGTTAATATAGAAGGGCGTGATGTTTACAGTGTGTCTGGCCCTTATACGTTTGACGTCTCAATTACCAACAATGGTGACTTGTCTTTGACAGACGTTACTTACAGCGCAACAGACTTAGCTTGTGAAGGTACTGTAGGAAACTTACAACCTGGCCAAAGCGTGACAGCACAATGCAGCAGCGATACGATTGTGGAGAGAAACGCACAGACCAGTTTCTACACAGAGGTAACGGCAAATGGAATAGCTCCTGATGGTAGTGATGTATCTAACACTGACGGCGCTGGTTATACCGTCGGTAACCTACGACCCAACTCAGCGGGTATCTTAAGTATTAGGGCGAAAAGCAGAAAGGTTTCACCAGGCGACGATGCTATCTTTATTGTTTCCGCTGCAGCGACAGGTAATGTCAGTGGGCTTGCTACTATCGAAAGTAGTCACACTGCGTGTGAAAAAACCTATTTGCCTGCAATGGCATTAGGTGAGTTCGATGTGTACGAGTGCATCATTCCTAATGTGCAAAACGATTTGGTTGTCACAGTTGATGCCGTTTTCGGTCTCGGCGCTTACAAGCAAACTCGACAAGACACTGCAAGCGTAATTGTTGAATAAAATACATATCTTAAAGTGTTACCGGCTCATACCGTACATGTGGGTAACAACACTTGTCGTTATCGCAATGAAAGAAGTAGCGAACTAAAAAGACAGGTTCGCTGCTCAATATTCAATCCCACTCAGGTGCCCAAGGAACCAGTGCCTTATCCACAATGCGATACTGTTCTTGTCCTAATTGATCGATGCGGGCCATATCGACGTTCGATAAACTGAAATCGAGCAAGTTGAAATTCCCTCGGATGTTTTCTGGGTTAGTTGACATAGCGTTCACGCTCACACCTTGTTGCAATATCCACTTAAGAACGACTTGGCCTGCAGTGCGAGCGTACTGCTCTGCAATCTCTATGATAACTGGATTCTGTAACGCTTTGCCTCGGGCAACGGAGCAATAGGACGACAGTGGTATCCCTGTTCGGTTGGACGCATCTAGCATGATGCTTTGATCTAACAGTGGATGGAATTCTATTTGGTTACAAACGAATGTATCATCGCTGAACTTCACTAGCTGATCGAGCATTTTTGATGTGTAGTTGCTCACGCCTATGTGTTGGGTTAGCCCTTGGCTTTTCGCCTCTTGTAGCAGCTCGACGCTGGGTTCTATATTGCCATCACCCGGTGGCCAATGCAGCAACAAAACGTCGAGTTGTTCTAATTGTAAGTCGTCCAAGCTTTGTTTAACCGATGGTATGAAATTGGCCTTGTCGAATTGGTTTACGGGTACTTTACTGGTTATAAGCATGTCTTCTCGTTTAATGCGTGAGGCTGACAGTACCGTGCCAATCACTTTTTCATTCCCGTACATTTGTGCCGTATCGATGGCGCGGTAACCAACATCGAGAGCGGTAATCAGGGCGGTTGCCAGTTCATCGCCTTTTAACGGAAAGGTGCCAAAAGCGCGCTGAAAGCCGTGCGTATGATGCATAGGTTGAATCCTGTTGAATAGGTGCTTATATTACTATGAGTATGAAACAATAAAGCCCCTGCTGGTGTCATCTTATAGTTTACTAGCAGACGCGTAAAACAGAGAAGCCAACATCATGTCTATCAGACCCGTGAAATCCTTATCAGGTACTCAGCCAACGATGGAAGGCGCTGGCGTCCATTTACACAGAGTGTTTGGGTTTGGGGATACCGACCTTACCGATCCATTCTTGATGATGGACGATTTTCGTAACGATACACCAGAGCATTACGCCGCCGGGTTTCCGTGGCACCCACATCGTGGTATCGAAACGATTACCTATGTACTAGCAGGTTCTGTTGATCACGCAGATAGCCTGGGTAATGCTGGGTCCTTAGGGCCAGGTAGTGTGCAATGGATGACTGCTGGCAGTGGCATTTTGCACCAAGAAATGCCTAAGGGCGATGCTTCGGGTCGCATGCATGGATTTCAATTGTGGGCTAATTTACCTAGTTCACTTAAGATGACTTCACCGCGCTATCAGGACATCCAAGGCACGGAGATACCCGAAGTGATCGATGACGACGGCACAACGGTTCGCGTTGTTGTGGGTAATTTCTGGGGCAAAGCTGGTCCCGTAGATGGCATTGCTGCAGACCCACAATATCTGGATATCACCATTCCACCTAACACGAGAAAAGTACTTCCGATTGATACCTACCGTAACGCTTTTGCGTATATTTTTGAAGGCAGCGCTGCGTTTAAAGATGCATCACAACCCGTCGGTGTGATGGTAGAAAAGGAAGTCGCTGGCCAAGAAGTGCATCTAAGAGACCACAGCGGAAATCGAACCTTGGTGATGTTTGATCATGGTGATGAGATAGTGGTCAATAGCGGCGAGCAGGGTGTACGGTTTTTACTGGTGTCAGGCAAGCCGATTAAAGAGCCGGTTGCTTGGCATGGGCCGATTGTTATGAATACGCAAGCAGAAATACAGCAAGCGCTTAAAGATTTGAACTCGGGGAGTTTTATCGCTGGTGGTGGCGCAAAATAACTCGTTGGTCGTCCAAGAATAGTAAGTGAGCAAACTACAGACTACACAGACTGCTTGACCGATGATTTTTTAGTGGAACTGGAAGTATCGTTAAGTCTAGTTCTGGCTATTGTGGAAGTCCTAACGGGGTTGCACCAAAGTCTGAAACTACGCACAAAAGCTTAAAGCATGTGTTTAAAGTTATTGATTCGAGCAACAATGAGCAATGGACATTTGAAGAACCATGGTAAGAGTGTCACATATTAGTGTTTGTCTTTAAACTAGTCAGTCGCTATTCCAGCTAAGAAATTACCGAGATCAAAGGCTTTATAGCAAGGGCAAACAGATCGATTAGTTTGCGAAAGAATTATGTCCAGACCTCAATGAGTCGTAGCTACCGTTGCATAACGGGGCATGTGATATTACATATTCTCAAGTCTTACCCGTAGCTGTACCGATACAGAAAAACAACTTCAAATGCCGCTCTCATTATTCGACTAAGTTGTAGGGTGCGGACTTCAATTGCGCCGGTAAGAAGGAGTAAAAATATGCTTCACTTCCGGATATGAAGGCCTAGCGGCAGAACAGGTATAACTATTCGAGCCTAATCTCCCAACATCAGTTTGTTAGTGCGGTATACCCATTAAACCAGTACCAATTTAGTTCTAATCAAATTATACTTGGCACGTATATACAGCGAGAAAATAGCCTATGTCACCTTCAAGTACCTCTGTCGCCGACTCCATCCTTGCTAATCTCACTGAATACCGTTCTCAAGCGGATACCAATCTTGCTTGGATAAAGCAGGAAATGAGTCCGTATTTCCTGAATTTAAATAAAGACGAAGTAGAAGCGCTAACGTTGTTAACGCTGAGTTTGGACAAGCTAGCTGCGTTAGAAAAAATTACACTCGTTGATAGAGAAGAACGTTTGATGATTGCTCAGCTCTCAACAACCGGTTCAATATACCGAACCATACAAGACTTACCAGATAAAGCGTTGTGTTATGCAGAGATAACAACGTCGTTTAATCCAATGACTGGCAGCGATCAGTCGCTGGAAGTTCTACGCTGCGATTATAAGCTGCTCGACGAATTGGGCGATAGAGGTAAAGGACAAGAGAGTCTTCCTATCGCAATTCGAGATGAAATTGTCAGCTATGTGAAAAAAGACTTTCCAGATTTTACTGAGGAAAGAATTGATGGTGTGATATCCGTATTCTGTAAGAGCAATATGGATTACGTCTTAACTTCGCCTCCTTTAAGAGTGGCAAGGGTCATGCGTATTTATATAGCAACCCAAATTAATAGCGGCATTTATCTTAACGTTGAGCCAACAGAATACAAAGAAATTCGCGTATCTTTCGGTGTAACTAACCCACCGCATGCCGGTTTTTTACCGCAAGTGCTTGAGGTTTTTCAACGATTAGAGATAGGTGTCAGACGGGCGTATCACTTAAGCGTCACCAACGGTTTAACGCCGTACTTTTTAGCAACTTTTTACGTAAAAGCGCGAGACAAATCAGAGCTTAATGAAGATGCTTCGCTTTTTACCAATTTAAAGCGTGAGCTATACAGTACTCAGATTACATCTACCACTGCACCTAGTTACGTAAAGCTGATTAAAAGTGGCGTCATGAGTGGCCCAGATTCTACTTTAATTGCGTCCTTAATCGGTTTTTGCCATACAAATTTAGCGCACAACGCACCAGAAATATATGAACGTGAAAATATCGCCCGTGCCTTTCATAATAACCTGAGCGTAAGCATGGCATTGGTTGAGCTTTTCTACGCACGCTTCGACCCAAGTTTGACTAACAGAGAAGATACATACGCTGCAAAGCTTGAAAGTGTAATCGAAACAGTTGAGAACTTTAATTCTGGTCGACGCATACTAGACAACTTCAGGCGTGTGGTTTTTCGTTGCGCATTGTCATTCATCAAATACTGTTTGAAGAGCAACTTTTTTGTAATTGAGAAGCATGCTCTAAGCTTCCGCCTTAACCCACACTATTTAGAAGAACTCGGTCCTGAGTTTACAGATGACTTACCGACGCAGCGGCCGTTTCGAATCACTTTCTTTTCAGGCCGTCGTGGCAGTGGTTTCCACATCGGTTTCTCTGATATCGCACGTGGTGGCTGGCGAACCGTTATAACGCAAAGTGCCGACGACTATGACAATAACGCGAGCACCTTATTCAAGGAAAACTATGTACTTGCACATACACAGCATCTGAAGAATAAAGATATCTATGAAGGTGGTTCAAAAATGGTGGCTATATTGAATATTGACCCACGTACTACCGATGAGCAACGAGATCAATATCTGTACAAAATGCAGCATGCGTTCGCTAACGCATTTTTAGACTTGTTTATTACAGATGGAAACGGCAAAGCCAAAGACCCAAGGGTGGTTGACTACTATGGGCAAGAAGAACCAATTGAGCTAGGCCCAGATGAGAACATGCATAACGTGATGATAGAGCGTCTCGCTAAGCTTGCAGAAAGACGCGGCTATTTGCTCGGTAAAGGCATAATGTCGAGTAAAGAGATTGGTATAAACCACAAAGAATACGGTGTGACTTCCATTGGCGTTATACGCTTTGCTGAGGTCGTGATGCAAGAATTAGGTACTGATATGCATACCGAGCCATTCAGCGTTAAATTTACTGGCGGCCCGAATGGTGATGTTGCAGGTAATGGTATGCGTTTATTGTTAGAGCGCTGCCCGAAGGTGGCTATAAAACTTATCGTCGATGGAACTGGGGCGTTATTTGATCCTGAAGGTCTTGATCGAGAAGCCTTATCAAATATAGTTTTACAAGACGATATCGAGGGCTATGACCCTGAAGCACTGCATGTGGGTGGCTTCATACTTTACCGAATGAAAACACGCAAGGAGGGCATTAGTGACGTTTACAAAAAACTCACGATGACTGACTCTGGTTTGGAAGAGGATTGGATATCGACAGATAAATTCTACAAGGCATTCAACAGCATTCTTTTTACTATAGAAACTGATCTATTCATTCCGGCAGGCGGGCGTCCGGAGACTATTAATGAAAGCAATGTTGAACGCTACTTTAACGACGATGGCGTGGCTAGTTCTAAAGTTATAATTGAAGGCGCCAACTCATTTATAACCCCAGCCGCTCGGCTAAGTCTGCAGCAAAAGGGTGTCGTTATCATGCGCGATGCATCTGCAAACAAGTGCGGTGTTATATCTTCTTCCTATGAGATTATTGCCAATTTAGTATTTTCAGATGAAGAATTTTTGGCTAATAAAGATGAGTATGTAAACGACGTAATCGATATCCTCAATCAGATGGCCGAGGTAGAGGCGCGTGCAGTAATACGTAAGTATCGGGCACTGGATGGCAGCGAGACGTACACTGAAATTTCCAGTTTATTAAGCCAGGAGATAAATAATCACTACGCACGCATGTTTGATTATTTTGAGGCAAATCCCGAGCAGCTCGCTTTACCAAAACAACAAAAAGCCATGCTTGCGCATATGCCTAAGATGATTAAAAACTCAGAGGTATTTGGCCCTAGAATTCAAACCCATTTACCTGAAAAGGTTAAGTATGCCATTTTAGCCAGCAAGTTGGCCTCCGGTTTGGTATACGCCGGTGATGACGCTAGCCTCTATGGCGATATCATCGAGGCACAGCTTAGTCGCGTGGCCTCATAACAAATAGTGTTGCCATCAGGTGTTAGTTATAAATAGCCTTACGCAACCCCTAAATACTGTCGTATTTTTTCAGGGTTTGCTTTGAGCTCTTCACCTGTCATAGTTTCAGGGCTTCGTCCGTGTTCAATGAATGCGACCCTATCTGCCATCTGAAAAACACTATCAACATTTTGCTCAACCAATATTACTGCCACGTTTTGAGATTTTAACTGCACGACGACATCGCGTATTAGCGATATCATGGAGGGTTGTAAGCCTTCGGTTGGTTCATCTAGCAGCAGTATTTGAGGCTTCAAGCAAAGTGCACGAGCCATGGCAAGCATTTGTTGTTCGCCACCAGAAAGCGTTTCCGCTCGCTGCTTAAGGCGCTCTTTCAAGCGTGGAAACATCTCTAACACTTCCTGAACCGTTTCTTTGCCCGCGCCACTGGCCATCAATCCAACGTCCATATTCTGCTTTACACTGAGCTCTGAAAACAATCGACGTCCCTGAGGGACGTAGGCAATGCCAGCCGTTGGTATTTTGTGGGGGGGGAGCGAACTGATGACATTACCATCCAATGTGATTTGACCTTGACGCACGGGTAGTAATCCCATGATGGATTTAAGCGTGGTTGTTTTTCCAGCGCCGTTTCGGCCAAGCACGCATAATATTTCGCCGCGCTCAACTTGTAAGCTCATTGAAAAAAGCACTTGAACTTGATCATATGCCACGTCAATGTTGTCGACAGCTAGCATCAACTTTTTCCTAGGTAAGCGGACTGTACTGCTTCATTCGCGCGAATCTCATCTGGCGTACCTTCCGCCAAAATTTCACCGAAGTTAAGCACTGTAATGTAATGGGCAGTACGCATGACAACATCCATATTGTGCTCAATAAGCAAAATGGTTGTGCCTGTTGATAGTTCGGCAATTAATGCTATGAAGTCGTCGATCTCGCTTTCAGCTAGTCCTTGCGTTGGCTCGTCGAGAATAAATAGTCGAGGCTTCTGCGCCAGGCCCATACCGATCTCCAGCAATCTCTGATGCCCGTAGCTAAGATCTCCTGCAATTTGATCGTATCGATCTGTAAGGTTCACCTTGTTAAGGACCTCGCTGACTCGGGTGTCTACGTCGCTCTTACCGCCTTTGACAACACGTCGAGCTGCTAACGCGATGTTCTCATGCACGCTGAGCTTTGAGAATACGGAGGTGATCTGAAACGTGTATGCCATGCCCATTGACATACGCTTATGGGCAGGTAGTCTAGTGATGTCCGTGTTGTCGAACAGCACCGTGCCTTGGCTTGACTCAATGCGCCCACTGAGCATGCCCACAAACGTTGTTTTACCAGCACCGTTGGGACCAATAAGGGCTCGAACTTGTCCCGCTGGCAGATCGAAATTAACATCACTGACTGCTTGTAAGCCCGCGTAATTTTTTGATAGCCCGGTGGTTGAGAGAAGGTTCATGGTAGCCATGGAAGCAGTTTTTTGCGTAACACCCCTGCAAGGCCGTGCGGCGCAAACAAGGTGAGTAGTATGAGTATTAAACCCGCAACGAGCATGTAGGCACTAGTGAATTCGCTAGTAATATTGATCAGATAGGTCATAAAGATAGTGCCAATCAATGGGCCGATAGTGGTTCCAGCGCCGCCAAGTAATACCCAAAGTAAGGGGTAGATTGAATACTCCACCATCGCAAAAGTTGCACCTGCATAGCCGAATAATAGAGCGTAAGCTGCACCGGCTACACCAGAGAGCGTACCTGAAATAATTATAGCGAGTAGTTTGTGACGTTGAATATCGTAGCCGAGCATGCGCGCACGTTCGGGATTTTCTCTTATAGCCACTAACGTTTTTCCAAAGCGCGTTTGCACTAACCAACCAATAAAAAGAAAGCAGATACCGAACAAAATGAGTGCGGCAAAGTAGCGGTTGTCAGATTGAGAGAGATCGATGCCACCTAATACGCGATCGGCCTGTTTAATAACAAAGCCTTCGTCACCACGCGTATAGGTTCCCGCTAGTAATATCGTTAGGTAGCCGGCTTGGGCAAACATCAGTGTGACGATCATGAACGCGACACCAGAGGTTCGCAAAGCAAGAAAGCCAATGACGGCAGAAACAATTAAAGCGCTTATTAAGCCAATGAGCATAGCCGGCGCTGCGCTTGCGCCTAAGTGTTCCATTGCCAAGCCAAAACCGTACATGCCACTGGCAAAAAAGAGTGCATGGCCAAGGCTGAGTAGCCCAGTGTAGCCAAATAGCAGGTTGTAGCCCATGGCATAAACCGCCATGACCATGATGCGCGCAAGGTTGCCGCTATGGTATTCAGATACGATGAAATACAGCGCGGTTAACATTGCGAGAACGAATAGGTGCAATATTAAATTTCGCGTAGTGCCGCTCATCGTTCAGGCTTCCCGAACAACCCTTGTGGTCTGAATACCAGTACAAAAGCGACTAACAAAGTGGCGATAATTTTTGCCAGCGTCGGCGTGAAGAAGACAGAGATGATGCCGTTGCTCATGCCAATGAGAATTGCCGCAACAATGGTCCCTGCCACACTGCCCAAACCACCAATGATGACAACAATAAATGAAAGCAGTAGCGGGTCGCCGCCCATTAAATAATGGGCTTGTTGTATCGGCACGACCAACACTGCGCCAAGTGCTGCAAGTCCGGCACCGAGACCGAAAATAAGCGCATAGACTTTGTTTACTGGAATGCCGTGAGCTTGCGCCATTTCACTGTCAAGTTGCGTTGCACGCATAATTAAGCCCATACGGGTGCGCGACATGATGACCCATAACACCAGTAAGATAAAAACAGCAGCGCCGATAACGGCAAGTTTATAGGTCGTCGTGCTCAAGCCCCACGGCCAAGTAAGGGCAAAGCCATTTTCCCCAAATTCAAACCAGGGTAGGGCGATACGCGTGTTGAATGGTGGCTCAACAGGGCGAGCTTCAGGACCAAAGGTCATTAGTGTGGTTTGCTGTAATACATAAAGAAGACCAATGGTTGCAACAATTGTGCGTTCAGGGTCGTAGTTAATGCGGCGCAAAACTAAGTAGTCACAGACCATGGCTAACACGCCCACTACGATGGGTGCAATAATCAGAGCAGCCACAAACCCTAATGCGGGATGTGAGCTAACCATACTGGTGATCCACCAGGCGATGACAGCGCCAAGCATAAAGAATTCACCATGAGCGACATTGACCACACGCATAATGCCAAAAACGATGCTAAGACCAACTGCAGTAAGTGCTAACACAGCGGCGGTTATAGCACCTTCTAAAGATGCAATAAACAGATAGGGCCCAAAATCCATTGATTGAAGTGTCGCTAAGGTTTGCTAATTAATTGTTCCAAATGCAACTTGCATTTGGGAAGTTGAAATGGCAAGTGGTTACATAATGGTTCGCAACCACTGTCATTTTCTTGCTGCTCCAAAACGTTTCTGTAAAGCAGTGTTTATACTATTTCATAACGCTGTCTGAAAAGGTGTTTACACCCTTTTAAAGCGTTGCCTTAAAAGGGTGTTTATACAATGTTAAAGCGTTGCTTTAAAAGGGTGTTTATACAATTATAAAGCGTTGCTTTAAAACGCCTGCTTTGTATAGTCAACTTCGTCAGCGTAAAGCGTATCTTCAATCGACGTTGTATGCGCCAATTCCAACTTGCCATTACTGACTTTTGATATGTATTGATGACCAAACGTTTGATGCGTTTTACCATTAAAACGCTTAGCGCCCTGTGGATGTTCGATCGAGTAAGGCATATCGCTCATTGCCTCGACAGCTTCAATAAGCTTCTGACGATCTTGTGGACCTTTGTAGTCCGCAGCTTCCATACCCGCTTTGATGATGTACATCGTCTCCCAACAACCGAACATATGTGCAAAGGTTGAGACATCTTTTGAGTCAGAGATTGAGGCACCGTTTCCATCAACTCCGACGGCAGCGCGATAGGTTTTATCAATGTCAGTTTGATCAGCTTGGGCATAACGAGGCATGCCCTCCCAGAAATACGTGCCGTCCAGAAACTCAAGTCCAGGGCTAGCCATATCAACTGCCTCTAGGCTATCGATAAAACCAAATATTTCTGGTTTGCTTGGGCCAAAAAATTCGCCGAGCTCTTTAACAAACGTTAGCACCGCTGGGCCAACCATGACATGGTAAATAACTTCTGTATCGCGTGGAATTTTAGGGAAGTACTTTGTGAATGAAGTTTCAGTTGGTGGTATTGCAATTTTCTCAAGGATAGTGCCACCCTGATTTTCGAATGCGGTACTAAAGTAGTCGCGATGATCGTGTCCAAACGCGAAGTCTGGATAAATCATGGTGACTTTTTTACCTAGATTCTCCGCGATGAATGGCGCCATTGCTTCCACTTGGCTTTTTACATCAGTAATGCCAGGTTGGAGGGTGTAACGGTTGAGTTTCCCGCTGGCTACATGATGACCTTCTGAGACGACGAAATAGGGGATTTTCAATTCCCCAGCACGTGGAGCCGAGCCGAAAACCACGTGGCTGAACAAAGTGCCAAAAGCCACATCTGTTTTGTGTTGGTTAGCGAATTTTTCAACAACCTCGGCGCCACGCTTTGGATCGGTTCCATCGTCTTCGGCAACGATTTCAATTGGCCGGCCATTAATGCCGCCTTCGTCGTTGATACGTTTGACGACCGCCTCTGTTGTGCGGTCATACCAGCGTCCATAGGCAGCGCCAATGCCAGTGCGATGCACCTGGAAACCAATGCGAATGGGCTCTGCACTTTGCGCCTGAGCGTGTCCTAATAGGCCAGGAAGCGTTCCACTGGCGGCGACTACACCAGCACCTGCTGCTAGACCTTTCAGCGCCGTACGGCGGCTAATTCCTGTTGCCAGCTTGTTTGCTGGATGTTTGGTCGAATCTGTCATTACTATCTCCTAAGTGGAAGCCCGAAGCACTGGGATTCACGTGTTTATTATTTTTGACGCCTATCTATATAGTATCTGGTCAATATGTGCTCAGTTACGCGCCTCTCGGAGCTGCGAGCAGCCAAAGACCTAATAATGTGTACAAAACCATAAAAGCTGCAAGTGGTGCTTGGCTAATAATAGCTCGACGCGCGCTACCAAACAAATCCAATGCGATAGCATGTGCCAGCATCACCGACAAAATGTGCCCAATCACGACACTGGCTGCCTGCATTAGCCAGATAGTCTCCACATGGTGGTGCGAGTTCATGAAACCGGTAGTGACGTAGAATGTACCTAGATTGAGAAAGTCTGCACCTGTATCGAAAGGGTCTGATGCCGCTGCTAGAGCATATTGTGAATTGATCATAAATGCCGTGAGAAAATGTGCAAAATGATAGGCAAAGGCGATGGGTAGAATGGCGATTGATAGCTGGCAAAAGGCATCTTTATAGCCCACTTTGCGACCATCAACTTTTTGCTTGTTTGCCCAGTTCGTACCGACAAATATACAAAACCCATAAACCGCAATCAGCAGTACGCAAGTGCCAATAAGTCCGGCTATGGTTTTCCCGATCACCGCCGAGCGGCCTGGAAATTCAAGTGGATTGACGCCTATAAAAGCAAGCCAGCTAAACGTCTCATTAAGACCATCGAAACTGCCCGAGCCGAGCAGAACTAATATAAAAACTGAGCTGCTTGTTGTCATGGCGCGACGGGCAAATGCATGCCATCCCGGAACGCCTATTTGCCAGCCGTTGTTCAGTTTACGCAATGGCGCAAGCTGTGCGTAGCGTTTGAGTAACATGGAAAAGCATTCGCCTCGACACAACCATTGCTCCCCGTAAAAAATCATAGCAAGCAAAGTGCACAACCAATATAGCCACACAATGACCGCAAGTCTTGCAGGCGCGTCTGGGGCGGTGTCAGCTAGTGCAAAACTCATAAACAGTAGAAGGCTGACAACGCCTGGCCAAGAGCCGAATTTGCTGGATAGTTGCAATGGTAGTTTATCAGCGAAGATATGCTGAATTAGCCGATACAGGCCTACCCAAGGATTTAAATGAAGCCAGAGATTGCCAAATAAGCCTTGGAAAATAACAAATCCAATCCACCACAATGTCCAGATAAAAAGTGGCATTGGGTTTTCTAAAGGGTCGTGAGATCCCGTAAAACCAATCCACAGTAATGTAAGTAGAAACAAGGTGGATACTAAACTTGGAATAACGCTGAACGGTGTAGCAGATGAATTTAAACTGGGATCCAGCGGTGTATCCTTGATATTGGTAGCGTTTATTGCAGTCTTGGATTTACTCGTACTATTGGGTCGCTGACCCTTTGTATTGAAGAGTTTGTGTGTCCAGCTTGCTGGTAGAAACGCTAAAAGAACGATCGTTAAAACAACCGCTAAAACGCCCGACGTAATATAAACGTTAGTCGGTAGTAGTAATACTAAACCTTGATCTGACGCATGAGCATGCGCGGTATTGGCGGCACTGAGCGTTAAGCCAACTAAGGAGAGCTGAGCTATCCGTTGTCTTATTAGTTTGATGCGTTGGCCCTCAAGCTTCACCAAGAAACTGACGGATGCTGCCTGTTTTGGGACTCAGTGTTGCATTAATGTCGCGCAACTCCATGGACAATGCGATCGACTGGCTTTTAAAGTCTGGTTCTAAAAATTGTTTTGCTGATTCAAACAAACTATTCGTTAAGTCAGTTTTGACCGAGTCGCTACGGCCTTCGCGTAGCCGAATAGAGAAATCAATATAACCGTGCTGTGGGTCACCATCGGCAATGGAGTAGTGGTCGCATCGAAACGCTCGGACTCTAATGCCGGCGACGGGTGCAATTGCAGAGGCGACTACTGCAAGTCTTAGCGCGTTGCACAGGCCAGCTATATCTATCGCATCTTCTAGGTTGGCAGAGTAGGTAATTTCAATGTGTGGCATCGCTTTGACCTTTTCGCTTCATTGATCACAGCATAATACTAGAGTACAAAAGAAAACGGGCCGCTTAAGCGACCCGTAGTACTTCTTTGCGACGACAAATAACTGCCTCGCTTGTGCAATAGTTTTACTTGCGTTTGTAAACTCGAACGTAATCGATTTCCAATGCAGGGTTTGCAAAGTCATTCAAGTCGTTCTGTGTTGGAAAGAAGTCGTTGGAATTTCTACCCAGTCCACCAGAGCTTTCTGGGTAGTTCGTCCAATATCCACCAATCGCCATATTCATGATGATGTAAAGATCTTCGTAATCCACAGCATTGTCATACAGCTCACTCACTTTCTGACCATCAACAAACCATGTGACATGTCCAGGCTCCCACTCTACTGCGTAGGTGTGGTAGTCCTGACTGAAATCAGTTCCATTGTATATTTGGCCCTCTGGTTGAGGCTTTACAAAGACTGCATCACCGCCATAGCTTGCGCTGACGTTTTTAAAGTAATGAAATGAGTTGTAGATGTACCAAGGTGCATGACCAAGGTTTTCCATGATATCAATTTCAGTTCTGCGCGTACCCTCATATTTACGCTTTTGGTGGTGTAACCAAAACGCAGGAAACGCACCTACGTGGTTTGGAATTTTAATTCTGGCTTCGAAGTAACCGTATTTCTGAGTGAACTTGTCATACGTTGTAAGTGCGCCAGAAAGAAAATCTTGCTGTGCAACCATTTCTCGAAGTGCACCGTGGCCCTTCTTATTATTGTTAGTTTTGAGTGGGTTTCTTATTGCTCGAATAGCCAATCGCGAACCATTAAGTTCAAACGGGTTATGTTGTGAGGCAACTAGATCTAGGTGATCTTGATCGTCAGTTAATGAGTTAACGTAAAACTGATTCTCTCCATTGATAACCCGATACTCCTTTCGCTCACCATTAAATTCACCATCCCAACGTAGTTGTGAGTTCCATCGGCTGGTATTTAAGTTCGATGCATTGAATTCGTCGCTGAAAGTGAGTTCGTAGCCAGGTTTTTGGGTTGCATCACTGTAGTTGTAGGACGCTGGGTCAATTGATCCAGTGTCGTTACTTGGTGTAGGCGCTGGATTATTGCTAGCCACTGGGTCGTTTTGAGGTGGTGGTGGAGCTGCTGCGTTCGCACCACTAAAATTAGCCTGCACAACTATTTTAAGTGTTGTTGAAGACTCGCTGGATTGGCCAGCATCATTAACTGCTCTAACAGTCATAGAATGTTCGCCAGCCCAAAGGTTGCGGCTGTAGTATTGCGTATCTGATGTTGTGCCAACAAATGCACCATCTACGGTGACTTCATAGCTTGAGGCACCCGGTGTCCAATCCCACTTCCATTGAACGGTAGATTGTTCTACCTCTCGGGCTTGGGTGTTACCAGGAATAGCGACGGCACCAACATTACTTGTAGCTCGATTACTCGATGCTGACTGGTCTGGTTGAACGCTTTGTGCGTTGTTGCCAGTATCACCTCCATTACTGGTGTTGGCCTTGATAGTGATTGATGGCGCAGAATATTGTCCGTTTGCATCAATTGCCTTGACGCTCATTGAATGTTCGCCGGGCCAAAGGTCAGTTGAGTTGAAGCGAGGGTCGCGAGTAATGCCTTTATATTGGCCGTCTACAGTAACTTCGTATTGATCGGCGCCGTTGACCCAATCCCATTCCCATTGCACTTGTGTTGTGTTCTGTACTACAGCACGCGGATTCGTTGGAGAGTCTATTGCCAACGCAATACCAGCGTTCAACAAAAAGAAAGGTACCACTAGCGCTTTAATACCCGCGCGAGCAATCGTTTCAAATTTCATATTGGTTTTGAGCTCTTTGATTTTTCAGTGTTTCTTGGTTGCGAGTAATAGAGTCGGTATTTTAGATTAACGTTTGTCTGTTAAACCTTCATAAAGACTCTGCTTCTTCCGTATCTGTTTATTAAGTGTAAGTTGAACAATCAGCAGACTGTACGAAACTATTTCTCAATCTGGACTCGGCATAACGACCCATGAAGTCGGGAGCGAGTCTGACTGAGAAACCTGAAATGAGACTGAAAATACTAAGCCAAATATGCAATAAAAGGCTTATAAACACGGCATATTGCTAGATATTAATCTGCAACGCAATCGATGGTGGGTACTTCGAGCGACTTTGGATTGAAAACGTGATCGGCGTCACACTTATCATGGCTTACTATCTATCCAATTGTTAATCTAATCACAGTAATATTTGTAGGCTTCATAAGTTGAACGGAAAATGTTAACTGGATAAGTGTTTTGACGGAGTATAAAACCCAGTTATTTCGGTTTAATTTAATCAAACCTAGCGCAATTTTGTTTTCGCAATCGGTAACAAATTCAACTTTAATTGGTTGTTCTAGGCTGTTTGGTTCTTCGAGTGTGGCATCCAAAAATTCACGAGGGTACTGAGGCAATAACTGTCACTATATTTCTAGTTTTTAGCTGATTTAAATAGTTTTGGGGATGCGGTTATTTTTCTGTAGCTCAAATAGTTGTCCAAATGCTGATGACGTTGTATTAGAAGGTGATTGATCGGTTTTGATGTTTAAGCACTTAAATGCATTTTGATATTTTTCACACAATTCTTCTGAACCCACTAATACAACCGTGCTTTGTAAATTATCGGTACTTCTTAAACCTTCGCTTATCTCATTGCCTATTAACAATCCTGATAGGTAAGAATGAACTTGATCTTCAGTAATTTCTTCGAGTAGCACGCCAGCACGACATTGAAATAGCTCCGTTATAATAGTGCTGGATTCAAAGCCACATCTAACTCCGCGTTCAAATGTTTTGATATGTAGTTTGTCCTTGTTGGCTAACTGGCCGACGAGTGTCTGGTTCAGTAATACGTCAAAAAGCTCTCCGGTTACGATAGTTTGAAAACTGATAACCTCTCCATTAATAACTTGCGCCCATTTCGAATGTGTACCCGGCATGACAACCAAGGCGTTGGATATATATTGAGTAGCACCAAACAATTGCAATTCCTCGCCTCTAATAACATCGCAGCGAGGTTTAGTTTGGCTCAGTCCCGGTAAAAAATAACAGGGTATTCCTCGAATAATTTGCTTCACCGAGTGTGCCAACAGGTTGTTTGGATTAGCAGGAGTACACATGTATGGGGTTTCAACCCAACCGTTACGGCTAGTGATCATACCGGACAGTAAAATCGTGAGATGTGGCTGAACCCATTGGCCAATAAGTGAAAAAAGGTGTGCTTCGAATGTGTTGTCGTTAACGTGTTTCAAGCCTGTTTTCGACTCAATCGTATCGACTAGTAAGACGTTTTCATCAAAGCGATACGCACGAAAACTGCTCGATCCCCAGTCGATGCCAATATAGCCTGAGCTGTTTTGGATCATGGTATGTGGGCTCTCTTCGGCAGATTGGTCGGTGTCAAGAATATAGTTGGTTTTTCAACAATTTAAGCAATTAGGGACATTTTTTTGTGTCGCCGGTAATATTTCGCGCTTTAACCGATTAAGCATTGGTAAATTTGCGTAGTAGAAACCCCGTCGAAGCGTGTTTTTACTTAAAATAGCTAAACATGGTTAGCTTTAATGTCCTTTGAGCCAACTGTAACCAGTGTTTTATTTAGCAGTGTTAACTATGCAAAAGCGCCAAGAAAAAGTGAATGCTATGCGGCTCATGTGGATTAGTGCGTGGTTCATTCTTGGGTTGTTCGCGCTTACTGGATGTGGTGCAAATGCAGCACCATTTCCGTCGCAGGCAAGCGCTATAAATCTAACTTCAACTGCAGAAGGCGTATCGAAGGCACGAATGAAAACACCAAACGAAAGTAAGCTCGAAGCCATAAGCGGTGTAAGTTACGATGGCAAAAATGTAACGATGAGTGTCATCAGTCATGGTTGTACAAGCTCATCTGATTTCGATATCAAGCATGAAGTTATAAACAATAGATGTGGGTTGAGTATTGTCAGGACTAACCCGGATATGTGCCGACGTGCGCCAATGATTGCAGAGCTGTCACTTGAATGGTCTCTACCAGCAAACTGCACTGGATTAGAATTATTTTTAGTCAATCCAATATTGGTGACAAACACGCAGGGCAGTATGACAAAACGGTCTAAATGAGCTGGTTAAAACGCCTATGAAATCAGTGTCACAACAGTGCTTATCAAAAAATTGTTTATAAAAAGTATGCTTAATCGTTATTTCAATAAAAAACGTCGAACCATCATTTTGTGTGTGCTCGCTTTGCTCAGTATTATTTCAGCCAAGCCAGCGTTAGCAGGTGAAGATCAACATTTCATTGTTGGTGGGCGTGTTGTTAGCTCTGCAGTGCAGTATCCGTTTATGGTTTCAGTAGTTTTAGATTCAAACGGCTCTAACTCGTTTAACCACGCTTGTGGAGGTTCACTGATTGCCGATCGTTGGATTCTCACAGCAGCGCATTGTTTGTATAACGCGACATTTAATAGGCCAATTCCGAGTAGCCGTGTCGGTGTACGACTTGGCGAATCAGATCTTGCACGTCGCGATGGGTACTTTACTTACGCAAAACGAACGATAGTTCACCCTGGTTACGACCCTAGCTCTAAAGTAAATGATATTGCACTAATAGAATTAACCGACCCATATCAGACGACACGCGTAATACTTCCAGCTAGCAAAAGTCCAGTCCCTTTACTGAGTGAATCAGGCATTGTCTTAGGCTGGGGAGCACTAGTAGATGGTGGCGTATTGTCATCAAAATTGCGCGAGGTTTCTCTGCCTATCGTAAGCAATGCGGCGTGCTATCCGTTCTACCCTGATACATTTGATTCGCGTTATGTTTTCTGCGCAGGCGGATCAGGTGCCGGGGGGCAGGATGCTTGTCAGGGCGACAGTGGCGGACCGCTTTTAGTTTCGCGTGATGGGTCTTACGTTGTAGCGGGTCTGGTCAGCTATGGAAAAGGGTGTGGGCTGGAAGGTCTTCCAGGTGTATACACACGGGTTGAAGCGTATTATGACTGGGTCACCAGTTATACCGATGGAACCTTAGAATATATTGGACAGCACAATGCCGATTCGGTGGACAGCACACAGGTAACGCGGATAGCTTTAAATACCGCTATTTCAAGTGAGGTAGCTACTGGCCAAGCAGCAGTATTTGATGTCAGTGGAGCAAAACAAGTTAACCTGACATCCGACGTTGGTGACGCAGACTTATACATTATCGATAGTGCTGATTTTCTTTCTATATCAGCTGAATCGGTTCAGTGTGTTTCGGATGATCCTCCGCCATTAGACATTTGCGTTATTGATAATCAGCAATCTGATTCTTTTGCGGTCGTCTATGGCTATAGTGATTCTTCCTTTACACTATCGTCGCAAGATGTTCAAAGTATCGACGGTGCTGTTCAGTTGTACACTGCCGATGGTCTGCCGATACCTCAGCGCAGTGGTTCTAGTTCGATAGGGGTGGGTGCAGTCGGTAATGCTGGAGGCCTACTAACGCTTCTACTGTTATTGCTGTTCCGGAAAGTGAATATGTCATTACCTCGTTTCTGAAAAAGTGCTGTTTGAATATACCAAATAGTATTTTTACGTAGCACAAGTTTGTTTTTAGTGGATTAATTTTCGACTTCAGTCGATATTCACGGTTCCTACAATTCATTTGGTCAACAGACCGGGAACCATTATGAAGCTATTTTCAAGAATCTCAGCCACGGTACTCGCAGGCGTCGATCGAACCGTTTCTCATGTCGAGAACCACGATGCTGTTATAGAAGCGTCACTAAAAGAAACACAGCGTGCCGCAGCACGAGCCCGAGTGCGTCTGCAACGGGTTAAACGTGACGGTGAAACACTTCGAAGTACGCAAGATGCTCTCAAGAATAAAATAGAACATTGGACGCAGCGAGCCAAAGACAATCATGAGGTTGATCGCACGCTCGCTCTGCAGTGTCTAGCCAGACGTAAGCAGTGCATCAGCGAAGAGCAGGAACTGCAAACGTTGATATCACAGCATGTCATCATGGAGGACAGGCTCACTACCACCATTGTCAGTATTGAAAAGCGAGCGACGCAAATGTCGCAACAACGCAATCAAATGCGTAGCCGCGAATCAACGGCTGAAGCACAGCGGATTATTAGCCGAGTTGATAACATTGAAACAGGTGGTGTCGACGATATTTTTGAGCGTTGGGATTTGTCGATAAGTGAGACAGAGATTAGCGCTGGAACTCCTGCAGATTTAGCTTGCGTAGATGCGTTGGAAGAGCAATTTAACTCAATTGAAAATGAGGCGGAGTTGGAAGCAGAGCTAAACGCTCTCATTGGTCGTGTTACGCACAACGATAGAGGCCGTGATCAATGAGCGCTTTAGACGCAGGGTTTGTCGGGCCATTGGAAGATGCTGTCTCAATAGTTGCTGTAGATTTAGCGGCTGATGTGAAAGTGGCATCAAGCCAACAAAGCCGGGTTAGTCGAATTATCCAGAACTTTGGCTCTGTGTCAGGCTTGATACGCATGGGTGGCGTTGCAGCCATGGTTGTGTCCATGTGTTTATATCTTATCGACGGATTGGACATCGTTAATGACACTCAGCGCTTTATGAGCATGCTGATATTAACTGGCTTGTTAAGTGCGGGCGGTTTTGTACTAGCATTCTTGCTTAGAGAGCAAAGAGGGGCCAGGGCTTTTTTTGGCCTTGCTCTTTTATCAGTGCCAGTTAATTTTACTGTGCTTGGTGCGTTATTTTATTCAGTATTTCAATTTGATAATTTAAACAAGGCGTATCCAACTCTGGCTGAGTGGCACATTGGCAGCATTGCCAGTCTTGGTACTACTGTTTTGATCGCATTTGCAGCGCTGATACCTGTGACCGTGCTCGGTGTGTCCGTCATGGCTAAAGCAGGGCGGGGTTGGCTGGGGACGTCGTTGCTTGTGAGCAGTAGCATGTTGCTGCTTCCCGCTCGAGACTCCATGTGGATTGCGCCACTGGTTGCACTGATGGTTGTTGCGCTTATCATGCTGATCAAACGGTTTGGTGAAAACAGTATTGCATTAAAGACAGTTGCTGGAAGGTACGTTCAATTTCTATTGTTTTTACCGCCAGTCATCATGCTTTTTCGAAGTTTTTGGTTGTATGAGATCGACGATCTTACTGGAATGATGATAGCTCTGACAGGTTTTGTAGCACTGCGTTATTTCACTCAACGGCTTGTTAGTAACTCGATATTGACTGCGTTGTTGCATTGGCTAAGTGCAGCTACCGCGTTGATCGCAGGCTTACTTGCAGTTTATGCACTTCCGGTCGTCTCGGCGAGCACTATTCCGGTGTGGGTGTTTTGTACGACATTTGGTGCTTTAATGCTGGAACTTGAAAGTCGTATTGAGCATCGCGAGTTGGCTCAAATATTTGGTATTGGGACTGCAATAGTTCTGTCTTTGTCAGTTATTTATAGCCAATTGCAGTACAGCGGAATAATAGTATTTTTATCTGGCTTGGCGGTTTTGGTTGGAGTCATATTTATTGGTGTTGTTCAACACAGCAAAGAGAAAACCATTATCGGTAGTTTTGCGATGCTTGCGGTAACGATTTTAAATGCATCAGAAATTGTTGATTACTTTGCCAGCACTGGTTGGTTAGGGTTTGCAAGTCTTGGTGCTGCGGCCATCGTGACAGCATCTTTGCTAGATCGATTTGGGCCACTCGTAAGCGAGAGACTACGTCACAGGTTCGCACGTGGGGCAGTATCATAGACGTCTCGAAGTGCAAGGAAAGACCTTCATAGGTGCGTCGACGAAGCCGTTAAACTGGAAATCTGCTCCATCATAACGATGGTGCAGGTTTTTAAAGTTTATTCTTGAACCAATTCAATGGTACTTGTCACGGCAATTCCATTCATTACTAAATGTCCGTGATCGTTTGCATTAAGCGACACAGTTACCTTGTGGGTCCCAGAAGGCAGGTTGTTGAGGTAAAACCAGTTCGAATATATGCGAGTTATTTTCTCCCCGTTAATATACAAATGAGCATGTCCCTCACCTGTTCTGGTTGGGGTGTTCACATTCTTGGGTGCGAAGTTAAAGTGTTTGGGAACTATATGTAGGTTCCAACCAGACATAAGGTCTTTATGTGCAGTTAGCGTAAGTGAGGGTGTTGCTGGCCATTCACTGACTTCAACAGGCTTATGGTGGTGACTGCTGTCAGTACTAGCGTGTTTCATCTCACCGTGTTCCATCTCGCCGTGCTTCATCTTGCCGTGATTCATCTTGCCGTGATTCATCTTGCCGTGATTCATCTCTTCGTGCTTCATCTCACCGTGCTTAGCTTCACTGAGATTCGTGTTGGCTGATGCTGCCATTATTGGGTTTAAAGTACAAAACAAGAGAATTAGTACGATAGTTGAATCAACATTTTTGGATTTCGACGAGCATGAATTGTTTAAGCTATTCATTATTTATATTTAAATATTAAGTTGTGCGATGTTGGATGCAAGCTGTGCTTTGCGTTTATTTAACCTTCGTTCCATTGAAAATTAAGATAGCTGTTTTTCAGCCATCATGCAAATCATCTCAAACAATATAGCTGAAGCTGTTAAAGCGGTAATATTATTTGGACTGTCTTTTGTAGGCATCATACAAACGACGTCAGCACCAACAATGTTCATGCCGCGAACTGAGTGTAAAAGCTCAATCGCTTCATCGATATCAAAACCTTTCGCACCGGGTTCGATGTTGGCGACTCCTGGCGCGATAGTTGGATCAAGGCAGTCTAAATCGAAGGTGATGTAAACAGGCTTCCCGTTTAGAGTTTGTTTGATTTGTTCGATAACCTCTGCAGCACCTCGCTGCCGGTACTCTTTCATAGTAACAACGTTATAGCCATATTCATATGACGGTTCGAGCCAATCGAGCGTTCTTGCATGTCCACGTAGGCCAATTTGCATTGAGTGTTTTGGATCAACGAATCCGTTGTCTGCTAAATAAGCTCCCCAATGAGCTGCTGATTTCTTGGCCCCTAGAAAATGATCAACCTTGGTGAACACATCAGTATGAGCGTCAAGATGAAGAAAGCACACCGGTTCACCATTGGTTATTTTTCCTTTACCAATTGCTTGAACAATACCACCAGTAATGGAGTGATCGCCACCTATGGAAACCGGCCGTGCGCCAATTGCATCTATAGCGGTATAGTAATCGGTGATTTGTTGAATGCAGTGTTCGTTATCATTTGCTCGTGGAAAAGGAACATCTCCAACATCTGCAATTTTGCACGCGCTCCAAGGATCTAGTTTGAAATCACTGTGCATGCGTCGAAGCACAGCGGACACATTTCTAACGGCTCTCGGTCCGAGATGCTGATCTCGTTCTGTGGTTCCGTTACCGGTTGAATGCGGCACACCGACGATAGCGATGTCTTGACCGTCAACGGGAATATGTGGACACCTGAAAAAGGTAGGCACACCCCACCAATAAAGGTTTTCCATCATTGCATTGTCGTGTGAATTTACCATTATTGTTGCGCCAATACATCCCATACAGCACCGAGCGTATGATAATCAGTTTTACCTGGTGGAGATTTTAAATCGTCAAATACTGAACCGTCTCGATTGCGTACTCGAAACCAAGCTCCATATTCATGATCGATTAGATAGGTCCAACTCCATTCCCATAGATCTAGGTAACGCTGTTGATATTTTTGATCTCCCGTTACTTTGTATAAACGCCAGGTTGCAGCAATGGCTTCGGCATGCACCCAGAAGTATTTGTGTGCATCGGCAAATTTACCATCGGGCCCAAAACCGTAAACCAATCCACCGTGTTCGTCGTCCCAACCTTTTTTCATTGCCGCATCAAACAGGAATGATGCTTTATCAACCCAACGAGCACTGGGGCGTGCAGCGTTTAATTGGAGCAATAATTTTGTCCATTCTACTTGGTGGCCGGGCTGGAACCCCCAAGGTTTAAATAAGTCATCTGGCTTGTCTATGTTGTATTGCATATCAACTAACCAATTAGCATCGTAGTGCTCCCAAATGAGCCCGTTGGATTGTTCCGCAAGTTCAAAGCAAAAGCGATTGGACAAAAGTTCCGCTCGATCGAGATAACGCGTGTCGCTAGTTGCCTCCCATGCGGCAATAAGCGCCTCGCACATGTGCATATTGGCATTCTGTCCTCGGTATGAATCTAAAACATCAAGCGATGCGTTGCGTTCATCTGCATAAGCCTTATGTGTGTTATCCCAAAAGTACTTATCGACGAAGTCCCAAGTTTGCTCGATTAATGTAGCAGCGCTAGAGATACCAGCGCGCACACAACTGGCTGCGCAAAGCATAACGAACGCATGGCCATAAGCCATTGCATTGCCTTCCACAACAGTTTCGTTATTCAATACCCAAGCATAGTTTCCGTTATCTTGTTTGTGCATCTCTAGAAGATGCTTTAAACCGTGTTCGGCATAAGCACGATGATGTTCCTTGCCATAGAGTCGGTAGGCGGTTGAATAGTTAAAGATAAAGCGCGTAGAACTAACAAGATGCCTGGTGTTTGAATCGTACACATCGCCATTGTCCTTAAAGCACTGATAAAAACCTTCTGGGGCCTTAACTCGGTTTTCATAAAACGCAAGTATCGAATGAATATGTTGTTCCAGAAAATTTGTGTCTAAAAAATCTGGTGATGAATTTGTTGACATGCGGGGCCTTTGCGAGAATGGCTGAACTTTGTTGATGGAATGTTAGGTTATGTTGTAGATGCTAGCTTAGCTAACAAAATGTAAATAAAAAAAAGGCCATTCAATAAACGAATGGCCTTTTCTCTAAACACTTAACGATTGAACGTTAAGGAGTCGCGCCCTCAATAATAGCCGGGTTACCAATTTCGATATTGCCAACGGTGAGTGCAAATGTTGCAACCTGAGCTTGGAGCTCTTGGAATACAGCCGCTGCTGCTGCCGCATCGCGATCATCTTCCGGATTAGCATCTGCAGGGCTTAACAAAGAACTATGGTATCCAGTATTGAATTTCACAAAGCCGCTGCCCTGTGCAGATGCAGTGACTGGCGGTAGTCCCATTACACGAGCCAGTGGTTCAGTGCCTACCAACGGAAACCCCGGAACGTTGTTAACAACCACGGTGTCGCCATTTACCTGAACCATGTGGACGGCCGTATTTGCACCCGCTGCTTGTGCATGATTGATTGGGTCAACAGAGTCCACAACGGTTTGTGCCGCATTTAAGAACGCATTCCCTTCAGCGCTGTTGATATCTAAACCGCTAGCGGCGAGACCGGCAGCGATCCGAGGGCCGAAAGAAGGAGAGTTAGCCAATATGCGAGGCAGTCCGCCACCACCGACTACAAGTGAAGCTGTACTAATCGAATCATCGAACGCCAAGAACGTAGTACCCAAGATTGCGCCTAAAGAATGGCCTATGAAGACCTTACGAGATGCATCAATATCTGCAATCGTACTAACACTTGCACTTAATGTGAAGAGATCAGCTACTGCCTGACGATTGTTATCGCGGGTATTGAGTAAATTGGCCAAATTGTAGAAATGCGTGCCTGATGCATCTGGGTTTCCATCTGGTCCTGCTGCACCTGTCGCATTGTCAACAAAGTCTACGTCGAAGGTACGTTCAATGCCTGTAATCCTAAAACCTGCTGCAGCATCGTCTGCAGATATTCCGTGCATAGGAGCGTCGATGGCGATGGTTGCAAATCCACGGGCAGCCATACTGTCTGCAATGGCAAGCATGTCAGCACGAGACCGTGTGATGCCATGTTGAAATATAGCGATTGGAAAACCGTTTGCAGGTACCTCACCTTTAGGCTTCGTCATTAGAACCGGTATAGCAAGGGGTTCTTCGATAGTCGTTACCGGTGCATTATCCAGCGGCGTTAAAAAACTACCCGTCGAGTTGGTAAAGAATGTTTGTAAGGGTGCAAGCGGATTTTCCTGGCTTGGTACACCAAGATAATAAGGGACGCTCATTTGCCCTGCGAAAATATCGGCAAGATCTGGGCTGTTAGGTGAAAGTGCACCGGTGTCTACTTGCGTATCTTGTAATAGAATTTGTGTTGGAACTGCTAAGTCTTTAAGAGTTAGTAGAACGGGTGTGATTGACTGCGTGGTAAAAGTCCATGAGAGCACAACGCTATCAGCTGCGACTCCCGCACCCGCACCTGCAGCAAGCATTGATCTAATTAAGCCTTGCAATGCAGCGGCGTCGCCAGTTAAATCAGTTGGTCCTGAAAGTGATGCATATGTGAAGCCTCTCGCTAGGGAATTACCAGTGACATCTTTGACGCCGTTGGTGACCAATGCCATGTAAGTCGTGCTTTCTTTCAATGGTTGCAAAGGTACTAAGCCTAATTGAGAGCCAACTGTGCTTGGATCGGCTGGGACAACGGTGGCTAGAATTTGCGTTGCATCAACCTCGGCTACAACCCCTGTGACCGCGCCTTGTTGAGTTCGTGTCACCTCAAAGACGCGCACGCTATCAGCTATAGCTACACTTTCAGGATCAATTTTTTCGATCGGCAGATCTTCGCCTGCCACGCCAAAATTGCCAGCGAAAGTATCTACGAAACTGGCAACAATAGGTTCGATCGTTGACCAACCATCCAGTGTGTTAATCGCAACACGTGGGTTTGAGTAGTCAGTTGGATCTTCTACTGGGATATTTAGCGTCCCATCCATACTGCCAGTAAACAGTAAATCGTTAGGTAGTGGAAGAACTCCGTTAGCCGGGTCGTAGCTTCCAATAGATGCACCTGCAGCTTGCTGTTGACGCAACTCTGAAGATTCAAAGTTGTAGTCTGAATCGCTACTGCAACCAGCCAGAATACCAAGCGATGCAGCACCGATGGAGAGAAATTTTATTGAATTTTTCATTGGACTATTCATAATCTTTACCTTAAATGAAATGCCAGTTGAGTTGGAATGCGACTAAGTTGACACCAAAGTCATAGGTTCCTCGTAACGTTGGTGAACCTGTAGAACCTGTGTTGTCAATTGCCGCCTCATCAATTTGAATGTGAGTTGCAGCAAAGCTTGCACTTATTTTTTTACTAAAGTTGTAGCTTCCACCTGCGGAATACCAATAGCGATCATTCGCAGCACCTCGGGGGGAGCGAGCACGTGGGTTAGGGATTGGGCTTTGGTCGTAAGCGAATCCTGCGCGCAAGCTTAATTTGTTATTGACGTTGTAATTAAATCCTGCACTGGCAGTGATGGTATCTTCCCAAGCAAATGGAAGCGCTGAGTCATCTTGCGCTGGGTTGTCAAATGTAGAGGTTAATTCGTCGAACGATGTCCATTGAGTCCACTTTAAAGTTCCAAGCAATTCAACTTTTTCGTGGACCATCTGCGCGACAGAAAAATCAAGCGTTGCAGGTAAGTCAGCTGAGATAGTGGAACCGGTGTTGTCTAGAAATCGGGGTGGTGGTGAACTACTTAAAAGTTGTGTTAGGGCAGGGTTCAGATCGAAGGTTGCATTGCCTTCAAGTTCGTGTTGTGTTCCGTGCCGGTACGCAATACCTATTTTTGTGCCTGCTTTGGGCTTTAGTAAAATGCCTAGATTAAAGGTAACGGCTGTACCGCTTCCTTCGAGTTCAAGGTTGCTGTCGTCTGCTTGAACGTTAGGTTGTAGCATTAGCGCATCACATGTTCCATCTGGCGCGCCTGCCCGTACTGCTATTAGCTCGCACGTAGCTCCTGAGTCCAGTTTATTGGTCAGTAGGGCTGATGCACGCTGGATAGATATGCCACCCCCAATGGATACTTTATCGTTTACACGATAAGCGACCGTTGGATTAATATCGATAGCGGTTACTGCAGACTCAACTGCGTGATAACGACCAATCCAGTCTTCATCATATTCTGACGATGTGGCGAAGGGTACGTTTAACCCAAAGCCGATTGCCCATTGATCGTTTAACTTGCGTGCGTAATAAACACCAGGGGTAACTGGACTTCCACTTAAGGTTGACGATCCATCGCCTGGGGCTGATATAGGTTCTGACCCGAATAGAGGGTTGGTACGAGAACCTCTGTCAGTGTAATCAACTGCAGTTATTGTCGCTGCTGCTGAAAAACCAAACACGGGCTGTTCCAACTCAAATATACCGGCCGGATTTGTCAGTACGGTTGAAGCATCACCGGCTACGGCGGCGTTGCCAGCGTAAGCTGTGCCCATACCGAACGCTGACTGAGCGGATACTGCAAACCCTGCAGCCATTGCTGAATGACTCACAGTCAGAGCGGCTGTTGATGCCGCAATCAGGAAAAACTTTTGATGTCTCAAACTTATTGCCTCCAAAATATACTGTGCCGACCATCGCGTTTGTGAGCGTCATTGGTTTGGCGTTACAACAAGACGTGTGCAAACGTCTGTCAACATTGAACCCCACGAAAAAGTGCATGGTTGCACTACTGCTAAATGGGGGCTGATTACTAGCCAGTTGGCTAGTGGTCTATCTAGGCTGAAAGTGTTATTGACATACAGTTTACTATGCTCAAGATAAAAAGGATGCTTATGTCCGACTTAATGTGTTTGAGACGTAGCGAAGCGTGTCACGGTTGAAACTGCTTGCCATGAATATGTTTTGGCAGTCATGATTGAAACACAATAGAGATTCGTGTGTGCAAGTCATGTTTTTGACTTCGATTGGCGGTTATTTGGTGCCGAATCCATGGATTATGTCTTCATTGCTTACATAAATGGTCGTAATAGCGTTGAGTCACGCAGTATTTCTACCTTCACGTTGACCAGCGGGAGTTGTTTTGTCTGAAGCTGATTTGCTATCACAAAAAATCGTAGCCATGGACGCATGGCATTGCAAAGTGCCGGTTAATGCGCGGCGAGATCATGGGATTGGCAGTGTCCAAGGAACCATCGACGTGGTGGTTGTTCGTTTGACGTGCGAATCTGGATTGCAGGGTTATGGTGAGGCGTCCCCTTGGCCAGTATTTTGTGGGACGGCTGAGGGGTGTATGGCGGCCTTCAATCGTTACTTTGTGCCACATGTTATCGGTGCGCCGGTGGCGAATCTAACATCAATTGTGCGCACGTGTGAAAAAGCGGTGGTGCATAGCTCGGATGCAAAAGCGGCACTTGAAACTGCTTTGCTTGATCTAACGGGAAAAATACTCAAGCTGCCTGTGCATGCGTTATTAGGCGGAAAAGTACGGGACCACATTCCTTTATCCGTGTCGATAGCCAATCCGGAGTTTGATCAAGATAAAGCGTTGGCTAAGCGAATTTATGACGATGGAGTGCGAGTGGTTAAAGTTAAAACGGGCTTCAAGGACCACGCGTTTGATGTGATGCGCATCGAGTGGTTAAAAAAACAATTTCCAGATTTTACCGTTCGTGTGGATTACAACCAAGGGCTCGAACCGTACGACTCCCTCCGCAAACTGAAAGACATCGATGCGCTGGGTGTCAGTTTCATTGAGCAGCCTGTTGCAGCGAGACATTGGCACTGCATGCGTGAGCTTCGAAAATCAATTGATACACCCTTGTTGGCAGATGAAAGTGTTTTCTCTCCAACTGATATGGTGCGAGCAATTAACGAAGAGATTTGCGATGCGGTCTCGATCAAGATTATGAAATGTGGAGGCTTGGTGCGAGGAAGGGAGATCGCAGCTATCGCTGAAGCGGCTGGTTTGGCAGCTTATGGTGGCGATATGTTTGAAACTGGACTGGCCCATTTAGCAGGAGTTCATATGATCGCCAGTTCCCCCAATATATCGCTTGGCTGCGAGTTCTATCAGGCAACCTACTACTTAAAAGAAGATCTCCTGTGCGAGCCATTTCCGCTCGAGAATGGCCATGTGGTTGTGCCAAACACACCGGGTTTGGGCGTTAGCGTTGATGATGAGCGAATTCAGAAATATGCTCAATCCAGCTAATACCGAGTCGTTTGGTCCTTTAAATCGCTTTTGATGCCGCGAAAGCAACTACTTACCAAGTCTAGCGGCTTAAATATATTCCACTCGCCATATGCTAATACTTACGTTAGAGTTGTAGGGCAGGCCGCGCACACTTTTCATATCTGTTGAGTGCAGGTTTGTTTGTTGTCACTGAGTTTGCATGTGTATGCCAATAGACAGTTGTGTGTGTACTTAGTCAACGAGTGAGAACAGTCGAAAAAATAAATGTACTAATTATTGTCATTCGGAGGAGTTAACCATGAGAAGAAACACCCTAATAAAAAGCGTCAGTGCGGCGGTTTTTGCATCGGCCGTCACGATGTCTGGTGCAGCGCAAGCTGAAAAATGGGATATGCCGTTAGCGTATTCAGCGACTAATTTTCATTCAGCGGTTGCAGCTGAATTTGCAAAGTGTGTTGGTACCGGCACCGGTGGCGAACTTGAGATAGTCACTCATCCATCTGGCGCACTGTTTAAAGGTGGGGATATCAAGCGTGCTATTCAAACGGGTCAAGCCCCTATTGGTGAGCGTTTATTGTCAGGTCACCAGAATGAAGATGCGCTTTTTGGTTTTGACTCGATACCGTTTCTAGCGACCTCTTTTGACGATGCAGATAAGCTTTGGGCTGCGGCTAAGCCAACGTTAACTGAATTGCTTGATGAGCAAGGTTTACATCTTCTGTATGCAGTGCCTTGGCCTCCGCAGGGCTTGTACTTCAAAAAAGAAGTCAACAGTGTTGCTGATATGAAGGGCATTAAGTTCCGTTCATACAACAACGCAACGGCTCGGCTAGCAGAGCTCACTGGCATGGCGCCTGTTAGTATTGAGGCGGCTGAAATTTCTCAAGCATTCGCGACCGGTGTTGCTGAAGCGATGGTCTCTTCCGGTGCGACTGGATACGACCGAAAAGTTTGGGAAAGCCTGACACACTTTTATGAAGTGGATGCTTGGTTGCCACGTAACTACGTTATTGTAAACAAAGATGTTTGGGGAAAAACCGATGATGCCACTAAAAACGTTCTTAATGCCTGTGGTGAGTTAGCGGAATACACTGGAACGTGGCGCTCGAAAGAGTACACAGGCTTCACAATGGCTGGTTTGCGTGCGGGTGGTATGACCGTTGGACCTGCAGGGGAGGCGCTAGTGGGCGAGCTTAAAGTCATTGGTGAAACAATGACTGAAGAGTGGTTAGAAGCGGCTGGAGAAAAAGGCCAAGCTATTGTTGATGCATATAACGCGTCAAAATAAGTGACGAATCTTGTCGACATACAGGTGTGTTGTATGTCGGCAAGCACTTTAATTGTATTAAGACTGCGCTGACAATGATTAAAACGTTTTGTATGTTAAATCGTTATAACGCAGTCAAACTACACCGTCCTTGTGACGGTGTTTTTGTTTGGAGAATATTCAAGTGACAAGCTACCGTCGTGTAATTCGTTTTCTGGATGGTTTGTATGTGGCCGGTGGTGTACTCGCTGCGCTGTTTCTTGTTGCCATTTTATTGCTCATTGTTACGCAAATGGTGGCACGCTGGACTGGTACGAGTCAGTATGTCAGTGGTGCGCCGAACTATGCGGGTTACTGCATGGCGTCCGCCTCATTTTTAGCTTTTGCACATGCGTTGAATAAGGGTGCACACATAAGAGTCAGTTTGTTGCTAAACGCCATGGGAAAGCACCGACGGTGGCTAGAGATTTGGTGTTTCAGTGTTGGTGCGGTCGCTTCAACCTATCTGGCATGGTATGCAATCAAAGCGACTATTTGGTCAAAAAAATTCAACGATATTAGTCAGGGACAAGATGCGACGCCAATATGGATTCCCCAGCTAGGAATGTGCATTGGTGCGGTCTTATTAGCCGTTTGTTTTTGGGACAACGTTGTGCGTTTAATTGTCCTCAAAGAGCACGCTATCAAAGCCGAAAAATTGAAACAGCATTGAGATCACAACCAATGAACATCGTCTCAAACAAAGGGCAGGCTAAATAAAATGGAAGAGCTAGGTGCAATAGGCATATTTCTGTTTGTGTTATTCATGCTGTTGGGCAGCGGTGTATGGGTCGGCTTGGCACTATTGGGTGTGGCCTTTGTGGGGATGGTTTTATTCGCATCTCGACCGCCTGGCGATGCCATGATTACCACCATTTGGACTGCATCGTCATCGTGGACATTAACGGCCCTACCATTGTTTATTTGGATGGGCGAAATTTTGTTTCGAAGCCGTTTATCAGAAGATATGTTTAAAGGGCTTGCGCCGTGGATGGCACGGTTACCGGGTGGTCTTGTCCACACGAATATTGTTGGTTGCGCAGTTTTTGCAGCGGTCTCTGGATCTTCGGCCGCAACACTGACCACGGTCGGTAAAATGTCCATACCCGAGCTACGTCGTCGCAACTACCCTGAAAATATGATTATTGGTACGCTTGCGGGTGCGGCTACTTTGGGGTTGATGATACCGCCATCACTCACTTTAATTGTCTATGGTGTAACGATAAACGAATCCATTCGCAAGCTGTTCTTGGCAGGCGTTTTGCCGGGTATTGTTTTGGCATTAATGTTTATGACTTACGTAGCTATCATGTCTCGCTTGTCTAGAAACTTCAATCCTGACCCCGAGCCACACGTACCATTTATTGAGAAAGTCAAAAACAGTCGATATCTGTTGCCGGTGATCGCGCTAATCACATTAGTCATTGGTTCCATGTACGCCGGTTGGGCAACAGCAACCGAGGCGGCAGCATTCGGTGTTATCGGCTCGTTGGTTTTGGCCGCTGTTCAAGGCTCCCTTAGTTGGAATACGTTTACAGAAAGCTTAATGGGTGCAACACGCACGTCTGCAATGATCGCGTTAATTTTAGCTGGTGCTGCATTTCTATCGTTATCGATGGGGTTCACTGGTTTGCCGCGTGCCTTGGCAGACTTCATTGCAACACTTAATTTGTCTCGATTCGAATTATTACTGGCGCTGTTGGTTTTTTACATTATTTTGGGCTGCTTTCTTGATGGTATCTCGTCTGTTGTATTAACTATGGCTGTTGTCGAGCCGATGATTCGTGAAGCCGGGATTGATGTTATTTGGTTTGGTATTTTTGTTGTTGTGGCAATTGAAATGGCACAGATAACGCCACCAATTGGATTTAATCTGTTTGTACTTCAAGGTATGACAGAGCACGAGATGGGCTATATCGCAAAAGCGGCGATTCCGATGTTTTTGATCATGGTGTTGATGGTGTTTGTACTAATCGCATTTCCTGAGTTAGCCACTTGGTTGCCGGACACGATGCGTGCCAGTCCTGGTTAGTGTAGTAAGCAAGTGTCTTTGTGTAAATTTGGGGTTCGATGCTGCTGCATTGGTACCACGAAGCATCTCGTTTGATAGTGAGTCTGCCGCATCTTACGGTTGTGCGTGTAGAGACGATTCTAGATACGATACCCATAGAGCGATGTCGTCACATATTTTCTGCCTCGTTGGATGTGTTCTCGTTTAGGTAACCTGCGCATTAAGCGCTATTACCCATATCTTAGCTGTGCTTCCAACAATAATCCGGTTCCAACACTGTTGTACAAATCGCCTGCGATCTGCTTGGCATCTGGAAATGCGGTGTTGATACAGGCTTGAACCATCGGTAAAGCAGTAGAGCCGCCTGTCGTAAAAACCGTATCGATGTCTTTGTGAGTTAGGCCTGCCTGAGTGAGGGTCTCTTGTAGCGTTCTGAATATTTTGTCTACGTCTCGCTGTAGCGAGTGCTGCAATTGATGCTGGGTCAATGTGCAGTTATCTATAGCAACGCTGTTACTCTCGTTAAACAACGATTTCAGTTTAACCATGGTTTTCTGTTCTGCTGAAAGTTCTATCTTTGCTTGTTCAACTAGGCTTGCTAACTGATGGCCTTTGCGCAATGTTAGTAGCTCTATTAATCGATTTAGTTTTTCTTTGCTGCTAACAACAGTCGACAAATTTTTTAATTCATTAAGCACTCGTCGATCGTAAAGCAAATGAATTTTATGCCAAGTAGCCAGATCGAAATAATATGTGCCAGGCATGTTCAATCCTTGTTTTTCTGTCAAAGGCATGCCCATGCCAAATTCTGGCATTACGCCATTCACAGATAGCTGTCGATCAAAATCTGTGCCTCCAATATGGACACCGTGATTGGCTAGAAAGTCTTGTTGTCGATCATGTTGTCCATGACGCTCGGGTGAAAGCCTGACTAATGTAAAGTCAGAAGTGCCGCCACCAATATCTATAATAAGTGCAAGCTCCTCCTTAGTGACTTGCCGCTCGTAATCCATTGCGGCAGCTATGGGTTCAAATTGAAAGGATACTTCTTTAAAACCTGCGATCTTTGCGATGGCGGCTAAATGTTCTTCAGCTGCGCGATCAAGTTTTGGGTCTTCATCGTTGAAATATACAGGCCTTCCCATAACAACCGTATCCAGCAGTTTTGAGTCAGGGCCAGAAAAGTTCTCCGCTTGGGTTTTGAGAGTGCTTATGAAAAAACTGATTATTTCATCAAACGAATACAACTGATTTTTTACGCGAGTTTTGTCGTTCATGAAAGACCCACCGAGCAGGCTTTTCATTGAGCGCAGCAGCCGCCCAGGTTCACCGACGGTGTAACGACTAATAGCTTCACGGCCGAAGCTGATTTGATCATCTTCAAAACCGAAAAAAAGTGCACTGGGAAGTGTTGAATGCCAATGGTTTGTCGCGTCTTGCTCAAGAGGCACCATTGTTTGCTGGTTATTTTTTAGTATGCCAACGGTTGAGTTGGATGTACCAAAATCAAGTCCACAAATTGTCATGCTGGCGTTTTCTTTGAGACCTTTAAAACAGTATGAGTCAGCCTCTTGGATACATAGGGGCTTCTTAAGGGTGCGCGGTATAGCAGCGTAATTATAAGCGTAAAGAACAAGTTTGGTGTATTCAATACGAATGTGCTGGCTTGATTTATCGAATTAAACAATTTCTGTTCAATAATATTCCACAAAATCACGAGTTTATCTAGGAATTACCGGTCAACGGCTTTATGCTGTTGTTATGGAAAAAACGGTGCAAAAGCGGAAAAGGTCTAAGACCACGTCTGCCAAGCTGGTGGATTCGGCGATAACAATTGTTGCGGAAGAGGGATTGTCGTGTCTTTCGCACCGACGCCTTGCGCAAGTGTCGAACTGCTCATTGGCATTGACCACGTACTACTTTCCTAAAAAGACCGATATTGTCGCGGCGCTATGCCAAAGCATGTTGCAAGGCTACCTGCACGCTTTCGATAATTCATACGATAAATTCCAATTAGGTGAGGATTTGCCATCAAATATGTGGGCGTTCTGTGTAAGAGTCATATGCTCCACTGTGGGGGAAAACAGTAGTCGTGGAATGGCCTGGGCGGAGATCTACCTTGATGGGAATAGGCGCAAAGAGAGCGAGGCACTGGTAACGTCTTGGGTTATACAAATGCTGTCGGCATTTCGTAAAGTGGCTAGTGTTGTTGAACCCGATCTTAACGATAAGCAGCTGCAGTGTCGCGTTGATATGGTGATCGGTGTAAGTTTTATTGCTTTGGCGCTGGGTTTAAGCACTGAACAGATTAGATCGGTGTTGATTGGCGGCCAAAATCCATTGATGACCTGGAAGCCTACCGATACCGTCAAATCGGTATCCATTGAGCCGACCACTAAGCCTACACGAAGTAGTAAATCTGTACAGACTGAAGCCCATATTTTGAACGCAGCCATTAACGTTATAGTTAAAGACGGCGCATCAGGATTAACGTACGCAAGACTCGCAGCCGAAACAGGTTTGGCTGGTACTGCGCCAAGTTACTATTATCCATCTATATCCGTATTACTTGAAAGAGCGCAAATTGCTTTGTTCGACGCTTTCAAAGAACGCTACCAGGAAATCACTGCTCCTGCATACTCGCAAGTGGTATCGATGGAACAATTAACGGACCTAACTGTGTTTATGCTGCAAAGGGAGGTTCAATTGTTTGGCAACGAAAATCTAGCGTTGTATCAGCTATGGATTGAAGCTGAACGGCGTATAGAGCTGCGCGAAATGATCTGGAATTCCATCGTTAACCAGATAAACGCTTGGGATTCACTTTATGAGGATGTGCTGGGCACTAAAAATACGAATGCAGGAACGCTATCGTATTCCTTGGTTATTGGAAAACTTATACGGCTTCTTTCAGCGGGTGGTCTTGCGAGCGAACTTGTTAGCGTTCGAAGTGAGTTTGCTGCCGTATTTTCAGAATTTGAGAAAGAGGTGTTTCCGTCTAAGTCAAATTTCCCGAGGAACGATTTGTAAAGTCCAAAATTTTATATTTTTGCAAGAATCTAATGCCCATGTTGGTTGCAACCAGTCTTGGTAGCGCTTTTTGATCACTAGGCAAATCAATCAGTATTTAACTGTTATTATATCGGTTCGTATCTAGTCCTAGCTGCGAAAAACCTCTATTTAGACAGGTATTTCATCTTGAGCCAATCTTCGGCCTTTAATTCGCTCAGTCTCAACCAAGACTTTCTTGATAATCTTCAATCGCTTGGTTACGAGTCAATGACACCGATTCAAGCTCAGAGTCTGCCGTATATTCTCTCTGGTAAAGATGTCATTGCACAGGGCAAAACCGGTTCTGGGAAAACGGCTGCCTTTGGGTTAGGTGTATTAGCGAAACTTGAGGCGAAAAAATTCAGTGTCCAAGCATTGGTATTGTGTCCAACTCGCGAACTTGCTGATCAAGTCTCTACAGAGATTCGACGGCTTGCCCGAGCCATTCCTAATACAAAAATCATTACCCTGTGTGGTGGTACACCGGTTCGTCCTCAGGCGGCGTCACTCGATAAGGGTGTGCATATTGTAGTCGGCACGCCGGGTCGTGTTGAAGATCACCTTAAACGTGAGACGTTAGATTTGCATGGCCTCCAAACACTGGTGTTGGATGAAGCTGATCGTATGTTAGAGATGGGGTTTGAAGACTCTATAAATGCGATCCTTGCTCATGTTCCTGATGAACGGCAAACGCTATTACTGAGTGCGACCTATCCAGAAAAAATACAGAGTATCGCGCAGCGCATTTTAACTAACCCAGAAATGGTGATTGTTGAATCCGATCACGACGATACCTCAATCGAACAACACTTTTTTAAAATACCCATGGGCGAACAACGATTAAAAGCGGTTAAATTGTTGTTGTTACAGAATCAGCCAGAATCCGCGCTCGTATTTTGCTCAACTCGTCAAGACGTTCGCGAAGTGACAGAGCAACTTCAGAGCAGTGGTTTTAGTGTGCTCGCACTGCATGGAGATTTAGAGCAGAAAGAACGTGATCAAACGCTCATTCGCTTCTCAAACAACAGCGCAACTGTACTTGTTGCAACTGATGTTGCTGCGCGTGGACTTGACATAGATTCGCTGGATGTTGTGGTTAACTATCACCTAGGTCGCGACTTGGAAGTGCATGTACATCGGGTGGGTAGAACCGGAAGAGCCGGCGAAAGTGGCTTGGCATGGTCGTTTTACGATAGCCGGGATAGCGCGAAAATCGAAGCTATTGAACAGTTGTTAGGCAGGCCAATTAAAAGTGAAAATTTACCTCCTCAAGCGGTGCTTGAATACAGCGCTCCTCGAGCCCCCATGGTGACGGTGCAAATTGATGGAGGTAAGAAACAGAAAATTAGACCTGGAGACATACTGGGTGCTTTGACTGGTGAGAACGGTATTGCAGGTACAGACGTGGGTAAGATTAAGGTCGTTAGTAATCGCAGTTACGTTGCAATCAATCGAGATGTGGTAAAGGCTGCCTTGAAAAAATTGGAGACAGGGAAGCTTAAGGGCCGATCTTGCCGGGCACGAACGTTATAGGCCTCTTCCACCGCACCAAAGCACCACCCGCTAGACACTATGTTCTAATCGAGCACCCGATTAGGAGCACGGCGGATAGGCACTATTTGGTCAGTGAATATTCTTCTTAATAGTCTCAAGTGCACTTTTCCGATTTATCCCAATATGGGGTAATAACGGTCCTAAGTAAAAACCTCATCAATTGCATCGCACGTTGCAGCGACGATTAAATCTGCTTCTTCCTTTGTTAAACACAAAGGTGGTGCAAACCCGAGAATATCCCCTTGTGGCATGGCACGAGCGATAACATTTCGTTTTAGCATCGCAGCAATTACAGTAGGCCCTATTTTTCTAGATGCATCGTAAAATCGTCGATCATCTTTGTCTTCGACTAGCTCAACAGCGCAGAACATGCCATCACCACGGATGTCTCCAACGTGCGGATGGTCGTTTAGTGCTGCCTTCATTTTTTGATTAAAATATGCACCAGTTTCTTTAGCATTGCTAACCAAATTCATTTGGTCAATCAGAGCAAGGTTTGCCACGCCTGCAGCTGCGCAAATAGGGTGTGCTGAATACGTCCAGCCATGACCAATAGGACCATTCTCATCTGTGCCTGTTTCTAGTACTTTCCAAAACTCCTCCGATACTATGGACCCAGATAGCGGCGCGTACGCAGAAGTTAGCCCTTTAGCTATGGTGATAATGTCAGGCTTTATACCGTAGTGGTCTGAACCAAACATACTGCCAAGTCGACCAAAGCCTGTAACCACCTCATCAGCAATTAAAAGAATATCGTACTTTTTTAAAACCGTCTGAATTGCATCCCAATAACCAGTAGGTGGTGGAACTAGCCCGCCAGTACCGAGCACCGGTTCACCGATGAAGGCAGCTATTGTATCTGGGCCCTCGGTAAGTATCATATCTTCAAGCTGCGCTGCACAATATTCTGAGAAGCCTTGTTCGCTTAAGCTTCGATCTGTACGACGAAAATAGTAGGGTGCTTCAGTGTGTAAAACGTTGGCCAGTGGAAGGTCAAATTTATTGTGGAATAACTCAAGTCCAGTGAGTGAACCTGTCATTAGCCCTGAACCGTGATACCCACGCCAGCGCGATATAATCTTCTTCTTCTGAGGTCTGCCCAGAATGTTATTGTAGTACCAGATGAGCTTGATATTAGTTTCATTAGCATCTGAGCCTGACAAGCCAAAATAGACGCGACTCATGTGTGCTGGAGCCCGATCGATAATCATTTTTGCAAGTGTAATGGAGCTTTCAGTCCCGTGACCTACATAAGAATGGTAATAACTAAGCTCTTTCGCTTGTTCAGCAATCGCGCTTGCGATTTCTTGCCGCCCATAGCCTACGTTCACGCAATATAGGCCAGCAAATGCATCAAGCATTTTATTGTCGTTGCGATCGGTTATATACACGCCTTCGCCGCCAGTGATAATTCGGTTCGAGATCTCCCCTCGGGCAAACTGCGCAAGATGAGTTGAGGGATGAAAGAAGTGATCTTGGTCCCATTGACTTAGTTGGTCATTCTTGTGCATTGGATTATCCGATAGTAATTGCAGACGGCACGGTACGCGGTTTAAGCTTTAACAAACAGCCTGAAGTGTTCTACTGTCGCCACCATGACCGTAAAAATTATTTATGTCAATTGACCAGTCATTTAAAGGCTGATAATTAACGATAAACTAGTCTTTGACAGAGCATAATCTAAGATATGTTGACATACAGTACAAAATGCGCCGGCAACTAAATTTATCCTCGGATTAAAGCATTAGGCCAAAGAAATGATGAAACCAACCTTGCATTTTAGTCAATCTGAGTACGACACCCGGATAGCTAAGACTCGCGCAACCATGCTTGCGCGTAATATTGAATTGATGATCGTATCTGACCCTTCCAATATGGCTTGGTTAACAGGCTATGATGGTTGGTCATTCTACGTTCATCAATGCGTGTTGTTGGGTATGGAAGGAGAGCCTGTATGGTTCGGCCGTGGGCAAGACGGCAATGGAGCGATGCGAACTTGTTTTATGCAACACGATAATATCGTTGGCTACCCAGATCATTATGTCCAGTCAACGGAACTTCATCCAATGGATTATCTAAGTGGTCGAATCAGAGAGCGCGGTTGGGATGCATTAAACATAGGCGTAGAGCTGGACAATTATTGGTTTTCTGCAGCGGCATATTTGTCTTTGCAAAAAAACCTGCCAAAAGCCAGCTTAACGGATGCTACCGCATTGGTTAATTGGGAGCGTGCCGTGAAATCTAAACAAGAATTAGACTACATGCGGATCGCTGGTAAATTTGTCGAGAAAATGCATCATCGCATTATTGAGAAAGTAGAACCTGGTATGCGAAAGTGCGATTTGGTGGCAGACATTTACGATGCAAGCTTGCGTTATGACTCAGAAATAGGGGCAGGTGGCGATTACCCTGCGATAGTGCCTCTGTTGCCTTCAGGCGAAGACGCGTCAGCACCACATTTAACATGGAACGATCAGCCAATGAAATCTGGTGAAGGAACCTTTTTTGAAATAGCGGGTGCATACCGACGTTACCATTGTCCTTTGTCGCGAACGGTGTTTCTCGGTAAGCCGACACATGCATTTATTGAAGCTGAGAAAGCCGTTCTTGAAGGACTTGAAGCTGGTTTAGAAAAAGCGAAAGTTGGTAATAGATGTGAAGACATTGCTATCGCATTTTTTGAGGTGTTGAAAAAGTATGGAATTGCCAAAGACAATCGAACTGGTTATCCAATTGGTTTGTCATACCCACCTGACTGGGGGGAGCGAACAATGTCATTAAGATTTGGTGATAAGAGTGAGCTCAAACAAAATATGACATTTCATTTCATGACTGGATTGTGGATGGATGGCTGGGGTTTTGAGATAACCGAGAGTATTGTGATTGGAAACGGTGAGCCGGAATGTTTGGCTAATGTCCCGCGTAAATTGTTTGTGAAAAAATAGGCTGCTTGCCATATGCAGAAACTTATTTTTGGTTATTCATAGTTACTGATTGTCGGTTACTGATTGCTGATTACTGATTACTGATTACTGATTACTGATTACTGATTACTGATTACTGATTGCCGAATACCGAATACCGAATACCGAATACCGAATACCGATTGCTGATTGCCAAATACCGATTACCGATTACCGATTACCGATCACCAATTACCAATTACCAATTACCAATTACCAATTACCAATTACTGGTAACTGAGTTCGCATGCGTTACCTATTGTTTTTAACAGCCGTGATAAAGCGGTAAGAATCAATTGATATAGGCTGTCTATGAACAAGTGTTAGCGATAACTGAAATTGAGTTAAATTAAAGTTAAAACTGAACAGAAAAACTAAGTTACATTTTAGTTGTACGCGCTTTGAATGATAAGATCCTGAATTTACAAACGCAGGATTTGGATATGAGTGCGCTATACAGGCAAGTGTCTGATCAAATACTGGAACAGATTTCAAACGGTGAGCGAAAGGTCGGTGATCAGCTGCCGCCCGAAGTGGAGTTTGCATCTGAGCTTGGGGTAAGCCGATCTACTGTAAGGTTGGCTTTTAATCAGTTGGAATCGAGTGGTGTGTTGCGTCGACGCAAACGAGCGGGTACGCAAATAATTGCCGCAGTGCCGAAAACTCAATACCGGATCAATACAACTGGTTTCGAGGAACTAATGCGTTTTATGCGCAGCATGCCTTCGCGTGTAGAGCAAATTACCAAAGTATCTTTAGAGGACATTCCAGAGTTACGAAAATTTATTGGCGAGAGTGATCGTTGGCTAGAGGTCTATGCGTCTCGCACAGTGCCTGAAGGAAGTTGGCCAATTTGTGTGAGTCGCGCTTACGTTCCAGAACGGTTTTCTGAAATAACAGCCAGCTTACAAACAACCGGCGCATCTGTTTTGTCGACGATAGAGAATTTATACGATGTTGAAATTGCTCGGATATTGCAAAGTGCTAAAGCAGTCAATTGCCCTGCATCTGCTGCAACATTAATGTCATTGGAGCCAGGTGCAGCAGTCGTTGAGTGTCAAACGGAAATGTATGATAAGGACGGCGTCTTGGTTGAATTCGCAATCGCACATATGGAGAGCAATTACAGAATTATGCTGAGTGATTTTTCAATAACTTAATAAGATCAAGGAGTGTTTGTTTTATAAATATTCTTTTAAAAATTATGTTTAGCGTTTTTTTCACTTTCAAATGCTTCAGTAAAGGCTGTACGCAGGGCTTCAGGGTCGACTGTTTGATGTGTGCTGCGTTTATAGAAATACAAGCAAGCTGCTCGTCCTAGCGCATAGGTGCTAGCGAAACTGATGCTTGCCGCCGCCGCCGCCGCAACACTTTGGCCATAGACTGGAACGAACTTAGCTGCCTGTCGGCTTAGTAAAGAAATAGCGTATCGATAGATAAATCCAGAACCAAGTGCAGCTACGAATTCAGTAATTAATTGTTTATCCCATGTCAGGCCGTATCGACCAGCGAGCGTATGTAACATTTTACCCTGTAGGCTGGGTACCGCAATTAGCCCAACTGCGGGAACTATATCCACGGCAGCAGCTGCACTCGAGTAGCCAAGAACCTGTTTTCGATTCGCGCTAAAAATGTTTGATTCAGCATCGCCTAAGTCTGTTTTGGACATTAGGGTTGCAAGCGTCGGTATTTGATCGATCAACGCTGATTGAAGTTCTGATAATCCTCTGCTTGGGTCATCAAACCCATCTTCATGTTTCGTAAAGTCAATGCTAACTCGGGCAACTTTGAAACCTAACGCAGTTTCAACTTGTGTTTGGTTATGCGTAATTGCGCTGTGTAAAGCATTTGCTTCAACACTATGCAAGGCAGTGTGAACGTGAAGTATGGGCGTACTACTAGTTAACCTTGAGATCTTTTTCAACGCATCTGTCAATGATGCCTGTGATTGATCGTCCACTCGCGTTACTAGAACAAGAACATGGCTCGCCTGTCGGCACTGTTGTAAGTCTTCACTTGGGTCATAGCTTGCCTCACCCAATCCACGCGTGTCGAGAAATCGCATCACGGGAGCAGAATGAGGATGATCATACATATTGGCTGTAGATGTACACGGTTCGAATCCATTACCAATTTGTGCTTTGCTATCACCGGTGAGGCGTTGGATAATTGAAGACTTACCGGCGCCCGTTTTTCCTAATAACCAAAGAACGGGCACCGTATTCGCTCGGGTGTTGAGCACCTCTGTAAGTTCGGGAGAGAGCTCTGGTTTAAGAAGCGCGTTTAGCCATTGGCGCCAACCGGGTGCATACAACATGATTAAAGCCTTTTGACGACAGATTGACCAATAACGCGACTCAGTTTTTTCGCCTGAGTCCAGCGCCGATTCCAACCGGTTGAGCTTGACGTCAACTCAATGCGTCGGCGATTTCGCTGTACGTTGAGCGAGGTATCTGCAAGCATCATTATTTGCGCTGCCAGCACGTCGGTGTTGTAAGTTTCGTATTTAACCCCAAGGTATAACGGAATTGAAAGTATCTCATCAGGCATGCCTATATGCGTTTTTGCAGAGTCTGTAGCCGCCACGATGGAGACGGCTTTAGGGTTGTTTCCTGACAAATCGTAAGGTGGCTCCCAGCTTGATTTTGGAGAGAGCTGGTCGATGTGGGTGAGCGCAAAAATAATCGGCGCAGGGATTCGCGCGAGATTCCCAGCCAAATTGGCTTGTAACTTCGTATAAACCGCTTGGTCCGGTGCGCGAGCAGGTTGGGTTGCCTTCGCCAACCAGATGATCAAGTCGGCTTCCAAGGCTTGCTTAATTAGCAGTGACGTGGTGTCATCTGAGCCATCGATGCTGGGTGTGTCAATAAGGTTTATTGCCAGCGAATCATCTAGCCGCAGTTGGTGAACTGTTAGCCGGTCGGTTACTGGCAGCACTCCAACTTCTGCTTGCAAGTCTTTGGTTAAAGTGTTTACTAGTGATGACTTGCCGGTGCTGCTTTGGCCAATTAATAAAATACGAAGCGGTTCAGCGGCCTCAAACTGTCTATTTTTATCGTTTTTGGACACGTGACTTTGATAGCTTGCAAGTTCTGTTTCACTTGCCTTGAGCTTGCCGCTGTACAGTTCGATGCCTACCTGCGTAACTTCCTGCAGCAACATCCGTTTTAAATCGGACTGCAATGTCGTGTTGGCTTGCGACAATACCTTTCTACTAATAATGTCGCGCAATTCACCTACTAATGCAGAAGCAGGATTAATGAGTCGTACGGTTCGACGAACCCGATTAAACCAACTGTAACTGCTTTGAATATTGTCCTTATGCTGCAGCAGTCGATTCGCTCTGGCTACCGATATCTTGTCAATATAGGGTACATGTTCAAGTACTAACTGCCTGTAACGATCACTCGCAACGGATATAACCAATAACAGTTCAGGAACGGTGAAATGCAAAGCGGCGTTTCTTGTCTCTCCAAAGTACCCCTGAGATACCAGTGCCAATTGAGATAGGGCTATATCTGGCATGGTTTGCCAATCGGGCCCAGATTCTATTTGTGTATCTATTGCAAGACAGCAGCGGTTCCATATTTCTATGTCTTGCTCTGACCAATCTGCTCCCGGTTCGAGTCGTTCGGGTAATGCATTGTTATTCTGGGTTTGAGGGTTATCGCTATCATGTTCTTGATTTGTAAGCTTTGCGCTTTTGGCATTAGGCCAATGTATAAAAGCGCCATAGCATAGAGCCGAAACCACCAACCACACAGCCACAATGATTAGCAACAAATTGTGCTGCCAAAAGTAGAGGAGTCCTGCAATAAGAAGAGTCGCAGTCGGTAGAGCAACAACCAGTAGGAAGTACCACAGTGCGTAGGTTGAAGATTTCCCGAGTTTTGTTAAAGGGCTTTTGAACATTGAGTGTGGGTGTTGTCGTTAGATAACAGAATCATTATAAGAGAACTCATGTTAAATGGTAGCTTTGATATTCAATGCTAATTCATTTAAGTTACGTAAATCATTATCATCTGAAAGGGCAGCTAGTCTGTCATAGTTCAACGTTAGCACCACTCAATGCTCTCAGCATTGCAAAATCGGCTTAATCGCTCCAATTCGCTTTGTAGTTTGCCCATCCGTTGTTTTCCGAATTTAATTTTGTCCTCGTTCCATAAATTATCGACACATAAAACATTACGTTCGCGATCATGTCGCACTTCTAATCGACCGATGAATCTATCGTACTCAAGCAACGGATAGACATAGTATCCATAGCGTCTTTTTTCTGGCGGAACATAGATTTCTATTCGATAATCGAAGCCAAACAATCGTTCTAGACGATTGCGATCGCGAACAATTGGGTCGAACGGATTAATGATTCTAATGCGCTTTGAGATTGTTGGTGCGGTTCGTAATATGGCTGTGTTAGAGCCTAAGACTATCGCTTTGGAAACGCCGCCGTTAGCGGCCTCTATGCTCACATTGCACAATTTTGAATTATTTTCCTCGCACCAGGTTTTGGTTTCTGCGACACTCGTGGCGTCCCAGAAGCGGGATATTTCCATGACGGTCGCAAACCCCAGTCGTTTAAGTGCATGCCGCGTGAGCCAAGCTAGGCGGTCTTCGTCAGTGATTTCCACTTCAATTAGTTTCTGTGGATAAACCCTGTCAACCAAGTCGTAATACTTATTGAATTTTTCTCGTTTCGATACTGCAAGTCCCCCGGTTAACCACAGATAGTCGAGGGTTTGTTTGTGCGCTGGTTTACTCCAGATTCCTTGCTTTTTTGCCTTGCCCGATATTTTGAAATCCCTTGAACACAATGGGCCTTCATTAGTAATTCTAGATATTAATTGCTGATGATCGTTTGTATTTAGAAGGTTATTGCGTGACTTGCGGGATTTGAAGAGTTTGTTTTTTCGCTTGAATTGATTTTTCCAGTAGGGAAGCGTGTCCATCGGTAGCACACAAGCGTCATGGCAAAAGTGCTCAAAAATCAAGCGATCTTTTTCCATAAGTGTCTCTAGGTGTTTTGGTCGGTAGTTGTTATTTCTGCTCCATAAGATGTGATCGTGCGCACGAGCCACCACTTGAAGCGGATCTTGCTGAACATAACCCAAGTGTTTGATGAGTTTTAGTAGGGAGTTTTTGTTGCAAGGACTGTTGGCAGCTTCCTGCAAGCCGCTACCGGCTATTGCTATTTGCCGGGCTAATTTGTTAGGAACTTTCACTGAATTAGATGGCGCGTAGAGATCAAAAAGATGGTACCGCATTGAGGAATGCTTCCGGTATTAATAACTTAGGTTGTTATCCACAATATCTGTGGATAACCCTGTGGATGAAAACACGAAAACCATCAAAAACCGCTTGTATATGACAGATTAGTTAAAGTGGTATTAATTTGCACAATCCGTAATTTGTCAATCTATTCAATAAGATAAAAGCCTTTCTTAATGCAAAAAACTCTTGACGACATCAAATTGTCATTTGCACCCGCAATTTAAAAAGATGTGTATAAGCTGACACTCACTGTCGGAAGTCAAGTTCTGTAGGTGCCATAGTTTTGTCAGTTGGCTACGTGGCGTTTATAGACTATCGGTTGATTCAGGCTGCATATAAGGCGTTAAATCGAATTGGATGAGAATGTTCGATTAGTGCAGTGACGCTACGGCACAGTTGATCTCGGCGCAGGGCGGAATTCCCCAGAGGTTGGACTGCTTAATCTAATAGTTATTCATTAAGGGTTTTTGGAGTGAATATTCTTCGCTAAGTGCTTATTCAGTCTTTTTCGCACAGCAGCTGCGCTTTCGTCAGTCCATTGGTAGAAACCTCGTCCCGTTTTCATTCCCAGATGACCCTGCTCTAAAAGTTGATCTATAAAGGGGTTGCAGGTCTGCGCCGAATCCAGATCAGGCATCAAAGTATCGTGAATTGATTTAGTCAAATCCAATCCCACTAGGTCTGTTTGTTCCAGCGGCCCGAGAACGGCTAAGCGTTGACCAAAACCACGTTTGACAACATCATCGATTGTCGCAGCGTCACACACACCATTGGCGACTAAGGCAATGGCTTCGCGTTTTAGTGCGTGTTGCAAGCGATTACCGATAAAACCGGGTATGTCTTTTTTTACATGTACTGGATGCTGACCTGCACCTGCAAGTAGTGCCATGGTCTTACTAATTGTGTCATCACTGGTTTCCTCAGCCTGAGTTACTTCCACTAAGTCAACGAGGTGAGGAGGGTTCCAGAAGTGTGCACCGACAATGCGATCGGGCTGACGAGATCTTGCAGCTATCTGGGTAATTGGCATGGCTGAGGTATTGGTTGCAATAATCGCATCTATCGGAATTAGCTCTTCCAATTGCGACACGATGTCACGCTTTAGTTCGAGATTTTCAGGTGCCGCTTCTATAACGAAATCTACTCCGGTGGCCGCATCTGCTAGCAAATCGTGACCGGTAATGCGCGTGGCGGCTTTTTTGTTGCAGCCCACATCAATGGCAATAGCGGCGAGACGCTCTGATAAGCTCGCTAATGCAGAATGAGAGGAGTCAAATACCTTAACAGTATGACCAGCGGAGGCCATTATGTGGGCAATCGCATGGCCCATGAGACCAGCGCCTACAACCGCAATAGTTTGTTGTTCTGTCATTTCCAAGTTCTAAATTAGGGTATTGGGCTTACATTACCTCACCTATACAAAAACAGAAAGCTAACGCAAAGTAGCTATGGTCATAACCAACGAGTTAAAGATGCCCCATAAAACTGGAGGCAAGCCATGTGCACCCATCTATACAGACTTTCATTACTCCTTATCACATTCATCGAAGCAATGCGTACCGCGCGCAGAGGTCCTGTTCAAGAGGTAGACGGTGCGGCCAATACAGTGGTGATAACTGAATAGTTAGTTTTTTACCTTGCTTTAACTTATTGGTACTCCCATAGTAGCTGGAGTAAATACGTAACTGATCACTCATAGTAAATTGAGCGCAATTAGAAATTCAAGCGACTCAATAGAAAATACCCCGATAACTTGAATCCACAATTTTGTGAAACCTAGATAAGTTAGTACGGTGACTGAAGGCACTGCGTGCAGCCTAATTTGAGCCGTCCTTGTTCCATGCGTGTATGGGGTCATTCACTGATTCAAAAATAATAGATTTATAACCACTAGAGATTTGAATATGCCAAAAGAAAAGAAAAGTAACAAAGAGCCTAAAACCAAGCCCTTATTAACACCAAAAGAAAAGAAGATAGCAAAGAGAGATAAGAAAAATAATCAGTCGGCTGCCGCTCCATAGTAGAGGCGTTGTGCAGGAAACGGGGGTTATCGCTGATCAATATGGTTTGACCAGACGACCAGACTAGGTGCAAAATTATAGTTGTTGAGTTGGGCTGAGTTTTGACACTCGCTCTATCGAATGACCACTATCGCCTTATCTGCTTGTCGTGCGGATGGCAATCTAACCTTATTGGACCTAGCAAATGATTTCGTTAAAAGGGCAAGCTGTTTTAATTACAGGTGGTAACGGTGGAATCGGTTTAGCGGTAACCAAACAGCTACTGGATATTGGAGCTCAGTGCTTCGTTGTTGACTTGCATCAAGCGTCGGAAGGCATCCAAGCACTGCAAACTCAGTTTGAGAGCCATCTGCACTATTGTTCTGCAGACATTACTGCTCCTGATGCACCACAGAATATTGTTACTGATGCAGTGTCGCGACTGGGTCAGATCAACGTCTTATTCAATAATGCAGCCGTGTTTGATATGGCTCCATTACTTGAATCTGATGAGGACATGTACGATCGTATTTTTTCAGTCAATGTGCGCGCCATGTTCCTTGTTTTGCAAAAGGTCGCAGCGCAAATGGTTGAGCAGGGCTCAGGTGGCTCCATCATCAATATGGCATCTCAAGCTGGTCGACGAGGTGAAGCGTTGGTTTCTCACTATTGCGCCAGTAAGGCTGCGGTTATTAGTTACACCCAAAGTGCGGCTCTTGCACTAAGTGCGCAGCAAATTCGCGTGAATGCGATATCCCCTGGCGTAATAGATACCCCAATGTGGAAGACGGTTGATGGGCTTTTTGCTAAGTACGAAGGTCTTGCTATTGGAGAGAAAAAAAGACTGGTTGGCGAATCGGTGCCGTTGGGGCGCATGGGTTCACCCGACGACGTTGCGAACGCCGTAGCTTTTTTAGCCAGTAAGCAATCCAGCTACATAACCGGTCAAACGATTAATGTCGATGGTGGGAATGTTCTTAGCTAGCATTGCTTGATCAAGTACGGCAGCATCAGGGTAATGGGTGGCCATCTATTCAGCACAGTGCTTTTCTGAGATACTGAGCGCCAGCTTTTCAACAGGCGTATTTGCAAAATGCACACAGCAGTTTTTGGCCTTGGCTCTATGGGTTATGGCGTCGCTAAATCAATCCTGGGATCAGGGTGCCCTACCTACGGATATGATGTAGACCAGTCACAAGTTCAGCAATTCATTGCTGATGGCGGAGCATCTGCGCCCTTAGATGAGATTGCCTCAACACTTGAGTGTGTTGTAGTGGTAGTCCTTAACGCCGCTCAGACAGAATCTGTGTTGTTTGGAGAAGATGGCGTCGTACCTAAATTATCAGCAGGGTGCGTTGTTATAGCTTGTGCAACAGTTGCCCCTGAATTTGCCCGCGATCTTGTCGCTCGGTGCGCTAAGCATAGTGTGTTGTATTTGGACGCACCAATCTCTGGCGGTTCTGTAAAAGCTGCGAATGGTCAGTTGTCGGTGTTGGCATCGGGCACCCCTGACGCATTTGCCACTGCACGACCTGTACTAGATGCAATGGCTAGCACGGTGTTCGAGTTGGGTGACAAGGCAGGCGCAGGCTCCGCAATGAAAGCGGTTAACCAACTATTAGCTGGTGTGCATATCGCCAGCATGGCTGAAGCAATGACGTTCGGTATGACACAAGGTGTAGAACCTGAAAAATTCTTGGAGGTCATTTCACAATGCGCAGGCTCTAGTTGGATGCTTGAAAACCGTGCACCACATGTTATTGAAGGTGACTACACGCCACACTCAACAGTGAATATCTGGCTAAAAGATCTTGGCATAGTTCTAGACATTGCGCAAAAGGCTAATTTTGACGCGCCTGTGACTAAGGCGGCGTTGCAACAATTTACTGTCGCAAATCAACAAGGGCTAGGTCTGGAAGATGATGCTGCAGTAGCGAAAGTTTATGCACGCAAAACCGGTATCAAGCTGCCAGGAGAATAGTGATGTTACTGGGATGTATTGGTGATGACTTCACCGGGTCGAGTGATCTGGCGAATACGCTGGCAAAACGAGGCATGCAAACTGTTTTGTATTCAGGCATCCCTCACGTAGACGCTGACACACAGGTGGAGGCGGGAGTGGTTGCCTTAAAGTCTCGTTCGAACGCACCGGAAGAGGCCGTCGCGCAATCACTTGAAGCCTTGGAATGGTTAAAGGCACAAGGTTGTCGACAGTTTTTTTTCAAATACTGTTCAACTTTTGATAGCACGACTGATGGCAATATCGGCCCTGTAGCAGAAGCATTGGCCGCTGAACTCAATGCAGACCGAGTTATCGTTTGCCCAGCCTTTCCTGGAACTGGACGTTCTCTATATCAAGGACATTTGTTTGTAAATGATCAACTGCTCAATGAGTGTGGCATGCAGAACCATCCAATAACACCAATGATCGATGCAGACATTCGCCGTGTAATGCAAGCGCAATGCACATCTTCAGTTGGGCATGTTAGTCACCAGTATGTAGGGCAAGGTTCTGCTGCTATAAGTTCACGCTTAAAAGAGCTTCGAACCTCTGGGAACTTGTTTATGGTTGTTGATGCTATTGACGACAGCGATCTTATCAATATCGGGCAGGCTGCATCGGAACTTACCCTTATAACAGGCGGCTCGGGTGTAGCGTTGGGGCTGCCGGCAAATTTTGCAGCAGCTGGGAAGATACAAAGTGAGGCTGCTAAGTGGACAGGTGAGGCAGGGCCAGTGGTTGCTTTGTCCGGTTCATGTTCAATCGCAACACGTGAACAAGTGACAACGCACAGTAAAGATAACCCTGTGTTTGAGATTGATGCTGATGCGATTATCAAAAAAACGTTAACGCCAGGCAGTGTTGTCGATTGGGTGATGCAACAGTCCAAAGTGCCATTAGTTTATAGCTCTGCAGACCCCGAGCAGGTTGCAAAAATTCAGGCCATACACTCCCAAGAAATTACATCGCAAGCGTTAGAACAATTCTTTGCAACGCTTGCGCAACAGCTAACCAAGGCAGGAGTTACTCGATTAATTTGTGCCGGCGGTGAAACCTCAGGGGCCATCGTTGAAGGACTCAAGCTGACATCGTTAGACATTGGACCTGAAATCGACCCTGGCGTGCCTGCGCTTCGGGCTAACGAAAAACTAGTCGTGGCATTGAAGTCGGGTAATTTTGGCGGTCAGGATTTTTTCGTAAAAGCGGCTCAAATGTTAGCTGGGTAATCAAGGAATAGTTATGACGAAGTTTTCCGCGAATTTGGGGTTTTTATGGACAGATCTGGCATTGCCAGATGCTATTCATGCGGCTAAAAATGCGGGGTTTGATGCAGTGGAATGTCACTGGCCGTATGCGGTTGCGGCCGATGAAGTAAGCGCTGCGTTAGGTAGTACAGGGATGGAGATGCTTGGTCTCAACACGTCACGTGGCAACGTGGGTGCGGGCGATAACGGTGTATGCGCGATACCGGGTAGAGAACAGGAAGCAAAATTGGTAATCGATGAAGCCATCGAGTATGCCATGCAGACTGGAACGAAAAAAATACATGTTATGGCTGGGTTTGCGACAGGGCAAGCTGCGCATGAACAGTTCATTGATAACCTTCAATATGCTGTGAAGAAAGTGGATCAATTGCCTGTCAGTTTGTTGATAGAGCCATTGAATAAGTTTGATGCGCCAAATTATTTCTTATCAACTACCGTACAGGCTGAGGCGATCATCAATGAGGTGGGTAGTGCGAAGCTTGAACTGATGTTCGATTGCTATCACGTACAGCTGATGCAAGGGAATTTGTCGGGATTGTTTAAACATCACTTAAAGCATATAGGTCACGTGCAGTTTGCGTCGGTACCAGATCGCGGTCCACCAGATAGTGGTGAAGTTAATTACGCGTACCTATTTAAGCACATGCAAAGCCTTGGCTATACCGCTCCTCTAGGCGCGGAGTACAAGCCAATTGGCGATACTGACTCATCACTTGGTTGGCTCTAACTGGCCGACTTGAGTGTTGTTAACCTTTTTAGGGTATGGTTAAGCCGTAATTAAGCAACCATAGGTTCAAGGATGAACCCTTTATGTCCCCGCTGCGGAGCCAGATGCTCTGTCAAACACGGGCGTTTTCATCGCCGTGATGATGCGCAATCCATTCAACGCTATCGTTGTACCGCCTGCATGAAATGCCATTCAAGCGCAACACACACGGCTACTTATAAGCAAAAACGAAGGCGTCTGAATCATGCCATTGAGTGGGACATTGGCAGTAGCACTTCGCAACGGCGAATCGCCAAAAAACTTGGATGTACGCGTAAAACCGTGGCCAGAAAAATAGCGTTTCTCGCCCAGGAAGCGCGAAAAAAAAGTGGAGCTTGGTTAGATGCACATCACCCTTTTGAAGAGGTTCAATGGGATGAGCTGATCACCTTTGAGCATAGTCGGCTTAAACCACTCTCCATTGCCGTCATGAGTTGCGTGAGAACGCGCTGTATTATCGGTTTCGGTGTCGCTCAGGTACCAGCCAATGGGCTAATAGCCGAACGTTCTCGGGAAAAATATGGACATCGCGCCAACAAAAGTGCTGCCATGCGCAAGCGTGTTCTGGGAGAAGCAGCGCAACATATTGCTCCAAACGCAACCATAACGACCGATGAGCACCCGCATTATGCTAACGAGATCGGTCAGTTCTTTCCAGATGCAACGCACATACAGCACCGTTCAGTTCGTGGCTCACTGACAGCTCAGGGTGAGCTGAAGCGAACCGGTTTCGACCCTTTATTTGGAATCAACCATACGCTGGCAATGATGCGAGACAATCTCAAACGGTTGGCGCGTCGCACTTGGTGCACGACTAAGGCTATAAGCGGCCTAGAGGATGAACTAGCGGTTTATATGCATTTTCATAATACGAAATTAATTCCACAGCCCGTTGCGACCGTAGATTCAAAATGATTATTTTAATTAGTTTTCCAAAACGCACACACGCCGAATATCGCAACACTCAAGTAGGCCAGTTAGCTAAGTGCACGAAATGGACCTGTAGATGAGCCCATTACAAGACTTGAAGTGAGTAGTTTTGTTTGAGGATACAGCGTCGGATTGTCTATTTGTTCCAGCAGCATTTCGGCTGCCAGCACGCCCGCTTCACGCACCGATGACCGTGTTGAGGTAAATTGTGGCACTGCACCTGCGTTGTCGAAGTACGATAATTCATCGTCGTGTGTGATAACTGAGATGTCTTTGCCGATAGTTAGTCCTGCCTCACTTATGGCACGTCTAACACCTAACGCAACAATATAAGAGGAAACTAGAAAAGCACTGGGTGGATTTTTGGCCGCCAACATAGCTGTCGCAGCTTGATACCCGTTTGGCTCGGTCAGTTCTCCCACTGTCGATAATTCTGTTCTTTCGCTGATTTTATTGTTACCTAACGCCTCTAGATAGCCGCATCGCCTCAACCAAGCAAAGCTCATTGATTCTGGCCCATTGAGCAGTGCAATATCGGTATGTCCGAGATCGATAAGCAGCTGGGTTGCTTGCTTAAACGCACGGCGATTATTCATGTCAAGCCAGTTGTACTCTTCGTTGGTGTCACAAACACGGCCATGAACAACAAAGGGGAGGCCGATCTCCTTCAACAAAGCCAAGCGATCGTCCTGTCTTAGAGGTGAATGGACAATAACGCCATCTACCGCATTTTTTGCAGCTATCGCGCGGTAGGTTGATTCTTCATCTTTAGCTTCAGCGATGGTTAACATGAGTTCATAGCCATACTTGTAATATGTCTGGCTGGCGCCGGCAATAAATTCTGCGAATACGGGATTAAACACGTCGTGTTTAGCAATGGGTATTACATGAGCTATTGCCATTGCTTTGCCGGTTGCCAAGCTCATGGCACGCATGTTTGGTCGGTAGTTGCCTTTTTCTGCAGCGATCTCAACCCGTAGGCGCGTTGATTCGCTGACTTCCGGATAACCATTTAATGCGCGGCTGACGGTTGTTTGCGATAGTCCCAAATTTTCAGATAATTGCTTCAGGTTCATGAGTGTAGAACGAATTGATTCCTATTAAAGCGAGAAGCGGTTTGTCCAAATCGCTTCGGTAAATTCAGTAAAAGTACCGTGGAGTTTCCAAAAGCACAGTCACTTGCACAGAAGGGTAGCGTTAATTTATACCCAATAATGACACTAAAAGCCAGTCTATTCGAAACGTTTTGCCTTGACAGGAATGGCTCTCTGGGGAATACTCATCAATCCAAGGCGCTTTGGATTTTACCGGAAGTCCATAGAATTTCTGCCTGAAGCGTCTCAACCTCGGTATTGGAGAGAGTATGAAAGTTTTACTGAAAACCGCACTGGCAGCGGGTATCACTGCGGCGGTTGTAGCAAGTACATCAGTGTCAGCTGCAGAATTAAAATTTGCACCAGGTGAAGGCGATTTCAACTGGGCAAGCTATGAAGAGCTTAAGAAAAATGATTTTACAGGAGAGCAGGTCACTGTTTTTGGTCCATGGCTTGGGCCTGACCAAGAAACGGTTGAAAGTGTTCTAGCTTATTTTGCAGAAGCCACTGGTGCCGATGTTAAATACACCGGTTCTGACAGTTTTGAATCGCAAATCATGATCGACGTTGAAGCGGGTTCTGCACCTAACATCGCAGTATTCCCTCAACCTGGTCTAGCAGCTGATATGGCTTCTCGTGGTTTTCTGTCACCACTAGGCGACGATACAGGTGAATGGATTAAGGAAAACTATGCAGCAGGTCAATCTTGGGTTGATCTCGGTACCTACGCAGATGCCGATGGTAAAGATGATCTTTTTGGTTTTTTCTTCAAAGTCGATTTGAAGTCACTGGTATGGTACTCACCAGAAAACTTTGAAGATGCGGGTTATGAAATTCCAACTTCTATGGAAGATCTGAAAACACTGACTGATAAGATTGTTGAAGACGGCAGCACACCATGGTGTATCGGTTTAGGTTCTGGTGGCGCTACAGGTTGGCCTGCAACCGATTGGGTTGAAGACATGATGTTGCGTACTCAACCAGCTGACGTTTATGACAAATGGGTATCTAACGAAATTCCTTTTGATGATGCACGCGTTGTTGCAGCTATCGAAGAGTTCGGTGCATTTGCTAGAAACGATAAGTACGTAGCTGGTGGTGCAGGTGTGGTTGCTTCTACCGATTTTCGTGAAAGCCCGAAAGGTTTGTTTTCATCGCCTGCGCAGTGCTACATGCACCGTCAAGCGTCGTTCATACCTGCATTCTTCCCAGAGGGTACTGAAGTTGGTGAAGATGCCGATTTCTTCTACTTCCCTTCCTATGCTGGTAAAGACCTAGGTTCACCGGTACTTGGTGCTGGAACATTGTTCTCTATTACAAACGATAGCCCTGCAACACGCGCTTTGATGGAATTCTTGAAAACACCCATTGCCAACGAAGTTTGGATGGCGCAGACGGGCTTCCTTACACCTCACAAAGGCGTGAACCCTGCAATGTACTCTAGCGATACACTGCGTGGCATGGGTGAAATCCTTCTTGGTGCAACTACGTTCCGTTTCGATGCTTCTGATCTAATGCCTGGTGGTGTTGGTGCAGGTTCTTTCTGGACTGGTATGGTTGACTATGCTGGTGGTAAAGATGCCGCTGAAGTTGCTAAAAGCATTCAAGATAGCTGGGATGCACTGAAGTAATTTGTTACTGTAAGGGTCAGAGTCACTACAGAACATTGTAGTGGCTTGCCGTAACAAACCATGTTGCTTTTCCAGCATGTGTTTTACTACCAGGTAAGCACCGTCTACTGTTAGTGGTCTGGTGCTTACCTCGATGTTATTGATGGATTGATAACAGCCTAGTTCGCCTTAATATTCTTCGGGAGTCGCAATGCATCCAGCGTTTCAGGGCCTGTTAACTATTATCATCGGAGTCGGCGGGTGCATCAGCTACTTCTATTTTTCAAACCAATTTCTCGACAAAGTATTATTTCCAGCCTCTGGTCCTAATGCTGGACGAAATATCAATCGAGCCAACATAGTTCGCCCTTGGTTATTTCTCTTTCCGGCGCTAGCGGCTTTGGGTCTCTACCTTGCGTACCCCGTATTTGAAACCATGCGTCTTTCGCTTACAGAGAGGTTGCCGGGTAATAGATCGCAATTCGTTGGTCTTGATAACTACAAGCAAATGTTTTCAGAGCCCAAATTCTGGGAGGCTTTGAAAAACAACATGCTTTGGCTATTGGTTGTGCCGGCTTTGTCCACTGCATTTGGGTTGCTGGCTGCTCAATTATCTGACCGAGTGCGCTGGGGTAACATAGCGAAATCCATCATCTTCATGCCGATGGCAATTTCATTCGTTGGCGCAGCTGTTATCTGGAAGCTTGTTTACGATACCCGACCAATAGATCAAGATCAGATCGGTGTGCTCAACGCGCTGTATGTCTTTTTTGGTGGAACGGAACCTGTTACTTGGTTAACGATTCCTTTTTGGAACAGTTTCTTTTTAATGGCTGTGTTGGTGTGGATACAGACTGGTTTTGCGATGGTCATTTTATCGGCAGCCCTACGAGGTATTCCAGAAGAAACTATAGAAGCAGCTATCGTTGATGGGGCTAACCCATTCCAAATATTCTTTAAAATAAAAGCACCACAGATTATGGGTACGATCGTTGTGGTGTGGACGACCATTACTATCGTGGTGCTGAAAGTATTCGATATAGTTTATGCCATGACAAATGGTCAGTGGGAAACTCAAGTGCTGGCGAACTACATGTACGCAAAAATGTTTACCGCCAACGATTGGGGGGTGGGTAGTGCTAGTGCCATGATTATTATGTTGCTGGTTATGCCTATTCTTGTGTGGAATGTGTACAACGCCCGAAAGGAGATGCGCTAGTGGATAATATTGCGGGCACTAAGTCTTCTTTAGTTTGGGCAGTACATTTATCATTAGTTGCGTTGGTTTTACTATGGCTTTTTCCGACAGCAGGTTTGTTTGTTTCATCGTTCCGCACTGCCGATCAGATCTCGGGAAGCGGGTGGTGGAAATCAATGGTGTCCTCCGAGCAGAACTTAATTTTACGAACAGCGCCTAGTGCTGACCAAGTCGAAATTGATGGCAAGTTCGTTATCGAAGGTAACTTATTTGAAGATAGAAAGGCCTCAGATATTTCCGTTTGGGGTACAACTTCAAAAGCGATAAGCGATTTCAAAGCTGGTGACACCGCGCCGCTTAGGGGTGGTGGATCGGTAACTGTATTACCTAATGGCGATTATAAGGTTGAGCACAGTGAGGCATTAACGGGTAAACGAGGGTCGCGGATATTCGTCACCGCCACTCAAGACCCTGAGTTCACCACGGGTAATTATAAGAATGTGTTGTTCAATCCTGGCAACCGAGAGGGGTTGGGCAAAGCGTTTATCAACACGTTAACGGTGACCATTCCGGCGACCATCATTCCAATACTCATTGCAGCATTTGCAGCCTACGCGTTGGCATGGATGGATTTTCCTGGTAGAGCTTTGCTCATCGCTTTTGTGGTGGCTTTGCTGGTGGTACCGCTACAATTGGCGCTTATTCCTTTATTAAAATTTCATAATCAAATTGGTATTGGTAAGGGCTATATCGGTGTGTGGCTTGCTCACACTGGGTTTGGTTTGCCATTAGCAATCTATCTTTTACGAAATTATATGGTCGGCCTACCGCGCGATATCATCGAAAATGCACGTGTAGATGGTGCAACAGAATTTCAGATATTCACTAAAATTATATTGCCATTGTCTTTTCCTGCACTTGCGTCTTTCGCCATTTTTCAATTTCTATGGACTTGGAATGATCTGCTGGTGTCGTTGGTGTTTCTCATAGACTCTACCGGTGAAACAACGGTTATGACAAAACAAATAGTAGAGCTCTTGGGTACACGTGGCGGCAATTGGGAAATTTTGGCAACATCAGCGTTTGTATCCATTGCCGTACCTTTAATTGTTTTCTTTTCCATGCAGAAATATCTTGTGCGTGGGTTATTAGCAGGTTCCGTAAAGTAATAATGAACAATATGACTTCAAATACAGCCGCTACGCAGTCAATTGCCACAGTTGATAATGACTGGTGGCGTGGTGCTGTGATATATCAAATTTATCCACGTAGCTACCAAGATACTACGGGCGATGGCATCGGAGATTTACCAGGCATTGTGCAGCGATTACCCTACATCGCGTCATTAGGTGTTGATGCTATATGGATTTCTCCGTTCTTCACATCGCCTATGAAAGACTTTGGATACGACGTGAGTGACTACTGTGACGTAGACCCTATGTTTGGTACGTTAGCTGACTTCGATAAGCTGGTTGCGACCGCACATGAGTTAAACGTTAAAGTCATCATCGACCAAGTGCTTAGTCATACCTCAGATCAGCATCCCTGGTTTGAAGAAAGCCGGCAGTCGCGTGACAATGCCAAAGCAGATTGGTTCGTTTGGGCTGATCCCAAGCCGGACGGTACGCCACCAAACAATTGGTTGTCTATTTTCGGCGGTTCGGGTTGGCAGTGGGATACAAGACGCGAGCAATATTACTTACACAATTTCTTGGCTAGTCAGCCTGATCTTAATTTTCACAACGAAGAGGTACAGGTTGCAACGCTTGATGCTTGTCGTTTCTGGCTCGATCGCGGGGTAGATGGCTTTCGTCTGGATACAATAAATTTCTACTTTGCGGATAAGCAACTGCGTGATAACCCGGCATTAGAAGTCGATGATCGTAATGGTTCGATCGCGCCGCGAGTTAATCCTTACAATCATCAGCGTCATGTGCACTCAAAGAATCAGCCTGAAAATATTGATTATCTCAAACGCTTTCGTGCCTTACTTGATGAGTACCCAGGTTCAACATCGGTAGGAGAAGTTGGTGATGCTCAGCTCGGATTAGAATTAATGGGTGAGTACACTAAAGGTCCTGATAGGGTGCACATGTGTTATTCGTTTGAGTTTTTATCTGCAGAGACGCTTGATGCGCCTCGATTGAAAGATATTTTTTCAAGACTTGCAACAGTTGAACAAGATGGCTGGGCTTGTTGGGCACTAACCAACCACGACATTCAGCGGCACACAACGCGCTGGTCGCTAGACGATGCGGGTCGACGACTATACGTGATGTTAATGATGAGCCTCAGGGGTTCTATTTGTTTTTATCAGGGAGAGGAGCTTGGTTTGCCGGAAGCGCAGATTGCGTTCGAAGAACTGCAAGACCCATACGGAATCGAATTCTGGCCAGAGTTTAAAGGTCGCGATGGCTGCCGCACACCAATGGTTTGGGAAAGCAATACACCCAATGGCGGGTTCACAGACGGCAAGCCTTGGTTGCCGGTTGACAATCGCCATGCAGCATTGAGTGTTGAGGCGCAAGAATCGCAAAATGACTCTTTGCTGCATTACTACCGTAAAGCCATTGAGTTCCGCAAGCATAATAAGGCACTTGTCAAAGGCGAACAATCACCGATGAGTGTAAATGGTGATGTTGTTAGCTTTACACGTTCATATGAGGGTGATGAATTATTTTGTGCGTTTAACATCGGTGGCAATGATGCTCAAGTATCCATGCCGTCGGGAGAATGGACGCTCTTAGCACAAGATCTTGGTGGATGCGAAACACTACAGAACAACGAAGCTTTACTTGGCGCAAATCAAGTTTTACTTGCTAAGAAATCTTAAAAATAATTAGGGAGTAAAGCGATGGCTAACTTAAAGCTCACTGGCGTTGGGAAAACCTATGCAGGCGCGATTAATGTGCTTAACGAGATCGACCTAGATATTAAATCTGGTGAGCTGATAGTTTTTGTAGGACCCTCGGGTTGCGGCAAGTCCACGCTGTTAAGAATGATTGCGGGGCTTGAGAAAATAACAGAAGGCGATTTTTATATTGATGATGTTCGTATGAATGATATGCCTCCGGCGCAACGAGGCATTGCGATGGTGTTCCAATCATATGCGCTCTATCCACATATGACTGTGCGTGAAAATATGGCGTTTGCACTTAAAATTGCTAAGAAAACGCCAGCTGAAATTAATGTCGCTATTGAAAGTGCTGCAGACACTCTGCAGTTAACCGAGTATCTTGATCGACTTCCAAAGAATTTATCTGGCGGGCAGCGGCAGCGTGTTGCAATCGGCCGCTCCATTGTCAGAGACCCGAAAGTTTATTTGTTTGATGAGCCATTATCAAATCTTGATGCTGCATTGCGCGTTGCCACACGAATTGAAATAGCACAGTTAAAAGAAAGCATGCCTGATTCAACCATGGTGTATGTAACACACGATCAAGTTGAAGCAATGACACTAGCTACTCGTATTGTCGTTTTGGCGAACAAAGGTATCGCTCAGGTTGGTACTCCTCTGGATCTATATGAAAAACCGGAAAACGAATTTGTTGCCCAATTCATTGGTTCGCCTGCTATGAATTTGTTAGCGGGGACAATTGTGGAAACAGGTTCGCACAGCCGAGTATCTGTAAACGAAGGTGGCGGAATTATTCAAACTAACATTCCAACTAGCTCGGATCAACAAGGTCTAGTTGTTAACGTGGGTATCAGGCCTGAGCATATGGAAGTGACTGACGGTTCAGACTACGCGCTGGAGGGACGGGTTAATGTATCTGAAACCTTGGGTGAGGTGACGCAAGTGTATTTTGATAAAGAATCAAAGGGCAACCCGGTGATTGCAAAACTTAATGGTGTTCATCGGGGAGTGAGAGATTCAGTTATTAGAATGAGCGCAAAGGCTGAGCATGTGCATTTGTTCGCCAATGAACAGTCTTTGTTATACCGCTAATACGATGCGACCGAGCTGGTTAATACTAACGATGCAATATCAGAATAATTAGGCAGCTTTTTACATAATGCTGGAAAAGCAAAGGCTGTGGGGTTAGCTACCTGATGACTCCTTTTTTATAGTGAAACCAGTACCGGAGAATAGATGGCCGATGATACCGATCGAAGTGAACTCGCGTGTACTCATGTTTCAGGGAACAGGCTCTGATGTAGGAAAGTCAACGATCGTGGCTGGTTTGTGTCGAATAGCTAGCAGACGCGGTATCTCCGTTGCACCTTTTAAACCACAAAACATGTCCAACAATGCTGCGGCTTGTACTAATGGTGGCGAGATCGGCCGCGCTCAAGCACTTCAGGCTAGAGCCTGTGGTTTAGAGCCACAGGTCGATTTTAATCCGGTTTTGTTAAAGCCTCAAAGCGATCAAACAGCCCAAGTGGTTGTGCATGGTCAGGTACTAAAATCAGTATCAGCAAGCGACTACATGACAAAGCAACGTGCATTGTTACAAGAAGCTGTGCTTGAAAGCTATCATCGACTGGCTCAAGAATTTGAACTCGTATTAGTTGAAGGTGCAGGCAGTCCAGCAGAGATTAATCTGCGTCAACACGATATAGCAAATATGGGTTTTGCACGTGCGGTTAGTTCCCCAGTATGTCTTATTGGGGATATAGATCGTGGGGGAGTCATAGCAGCTATAGCGGGAACTCAGCGTGTCATAGACCCGGCTGATTCTGCAATGATATCCAGTTTTATTATTAATCGTTTTCGTGGTGACCCCAATCTGTTTACCGACGGTGTTACCGCAATTGAAGAGTTAACGGGTTGGCCATGTCGAGGCGTTGTGCCTTGGTTGCCCCGTGCGTTACGACTGCCGCAAGAAGATGCTGTCGTGCTGGATGAATGGGCTAAGAAAGATCAGAAAAGTGATTCGCATCAAGTGCTCATTGCCATACCGATGCTCTCACGCATAGCTAACTTCGACGACATGGACCCACTGCGTGCAGAGCCCAATGTATCCGTTGTCTTTGTGCCGCCAGGTCAATCGATTCCGCTCGATGTTGATGCGGTGATTGTTCCCGGTACTAAATCAAGCATAGGAGATATGCAGTTCCTGATTGAGCAAGGGTGGGACCACGACATCATTGCTGTTGCGCGCAGAGGCTGTCGTGTCCTGGGGGTTTGTGGTGGTTATCAGTTGCTTGGTAAAGCGATACATGACCCTGACCTTGTCGATGGCAACGTAGAATCTATTCAGGGACTAGGGTTGTTAGATGTTGTGACTGTTATGGAAGGTGAGAAAAGCACTAAACAAGTCAGTGGATATTGTGTACGTAGCAATACAGCCGTTGATGGTTACGAAATTCACATGGGTAAGACAAGTGGTGCGGATACCTTCAGGCCAATGTTGGAACTAAGTACTGGTGTTGATGGTGCGATCAGTAGTAATGGTTGCATTGAAGGCACTTACGTACATGGCATTTTTAGCAGTGATGCTTATCGTTCTTGGTGGCTCGATACTTTGGTTGCAGGCTCATCTAGCAAACTTCAATTCGAGCTGGAAATAGATCATGAGCTTGATGTTCTTGCTGATGGATTGGAGGCATCGCTAGACGTGGATTCTTTGATAGAAGATGCACGAGTGCCTCAATTTGGAATGCCTCAGTAGTTCGGCAAAAGCATCAATGCCCACGGATGAAGTCCGTTGGAGCTACTAACTTTATCGTTGAGTGCGTCATCCATGACGCACTGCTCGCATCTAAAAGTTTTACCTATTGTTTCAGTCAAGCGCTAGTAACAGCAAATCTATTGTTTCTGCCAAGCTCTAATGTAATCAATTTCAAACGTCTTTGGCAGATCTGCAGCATTGGGTTCACCAATCCATTCGCTACCAACGACCAATTGCGCAATAATATTCATTGGCTCATCGGATACTCGAACGCCAGTTAGTCTGCGCACTTCAGAGCCATCGATGTACCAAACAACCAGGCCAGGTTCCCACAGAACACCGTAGGTATGAAACCCGGCGGTTAGGTCAGTTGCAGAGACAGTTTCCATCGTAGGCGATGAGTGCCGCTCACCAGATGCCCATCGGTTTCGGTTACTATCGAAGTAGTGATAGGTTTGATAAGCCTTGTCAGGGCGACTACCGATAAACTCAATAATGTCTATTTCAGGTTTGTTCTTCTCATAGTCCTGATTGAACATATAAAAGGTTGATAAAAATCCATCACCACCGGTTACTTTTGCATTCATCTCAACGTAACCGTAAGTCATTTCGAAGTTATCAGAGGTTGTGATAACACCGGATAGAAACGGTTGGTTGTTAGCCCGGTCAAGTAATTCTGGCGGCGTGTTTGTACCAGTGATTTGTAGCGTGCTGCCGGTAAATACGAACGGATCAACCGGTAATGGGTCGTTGCCGAATGTATTTACAAAGTACTGACGCTCTGCATTGATGATTTCGTTGGGGCCCCACGGTAATGATGTCTTCCACTTGCTTCTGTCTAAGCCGTCACCGTTGAATTCTTCACTGAACACTTGAACATAGTCGCTGAGATCAGCAGAGCCCGATTCACGTGTGGCTAGTTGGAAAACAGCAGGTTCAGATGGGGCTGACTTCATGCCTTCGTTGTCGACCGCAACTACGCGATACTCGTAGCTGCTTCCAGCAACGATTGGATTGTCTCCGCAAAAAGAGTAGCGTGTGTAATTGCAATCGATGTAGGACGTTGTTATCCAGCTACGGTAATCGAATTCATAGCCTGTGTCACCACGTATGGTGTATACCAATGTGCCGTCGCGATAAACTTCATAGCCTTCAACAGACTGATCGTCGCTCGATGGCTGCCATGAAAATTCAAGCCAATTTTCGGCAGCGAGTAAAAGTGTCAAACCGACTGGGACAGATGGAGGGCCTGCACTGCGGGTTGTGTCTTTCGTGAATGGTCCTATCAAAGAGGCAGACTCTGTTTCAGTTGGGCTATCGTCATCGCTACCCGAGATATCGCTGCCAGTCGCTATGGCTGCAGCAGTGTCTGCTGTGTCAGGATCAGGTGCATTGGTGACCGGCTGAGTCGTGGCAGGTGTATCTACTTCGTTAGCACCTGCATCTGTATTTTGAGATCCAGTTACAGTATCTACTAAAGCATCAGCAGTATCTGATGTGCCGTCACCACCTGTGGGGATATCAGTTCCGCTGCCAGCGGTCGCTGTCTCACCGCTGTTGATGCTTATATCGGTACCGCCAGCTTGAATGTTGCTGTCCGTACTGACGCCATCAGTTTGACTGTTGCCCGTGGCGACATTGGCTTCGTCATCAACGATAGAGGTGCTTGTTCCTGAATCACCGCACGCCACTAAAGCCGCAGTGGAAAGAGCGAGGCAAACACCTGTAATTTGGGTGCGTAAAGCTGGAGACTTGTACATAGATTTTTCGTGTATCGTTTGGATAATGTAGTGTTAGTGGTGCCGTAGTTTCTGTCAATTGTCTGTTATTGCAACTACGCAATTATAAAGAAAACGAAAGTAACTTTAAGTGAATTTTACCTTCGTCAGGGTTGAGTAGTACCAGCTGTTATTGCAGTTTCGACAGGTCATCATCGCCGATTAACTTAAGGATGGGTTTTTGCCAAGTGGATGTACATGACAATGTGACGGGTAGCTCATAACCCTTTGCCCTTATTGCCACAAAGCGACTGAACAGCGCTTTGCTGGCTCCACAGCCTCCATCAATAGTTGCTATCAATCGGGATACGATTGATGGCATCGTATTGAGACATAGCAGAGGCTAACGGTTTAGTTCGTTCTGTCCTAAAGTGAGCTGACGGTTATTCTTAAGAATTATCGATTTGCTGATGTTAGTTTTTCTCCGGCGCAAATTCGATCGGCCCCTCTGACTTCTCCCAATCGATAAAGCCATCCTTAATATGTGCTGCGTCAAATCCCATATTATTGAGTGTTTGCACTGTAAGCGCTGATCGCCAGCCTGAGGCGCAATGAAAGACGAATTTTTTGTCCGAAGCAAATATTTCTTTGAAATAGGGACTATCTGGGTCAACCCAGAATTCAGCCATGCCGCGTGGGCAATGAAAGCTTCCGGGAATGAAGCCGCTGCGCTGTCGTTCGCGAATGTCACGTAGATCAACAATTTGAACACGATCATTTCCAACCAGTTTGATCGCGTCAGCTGTTTCAATTTCTTCAATGGCAGATCGTGCCTGTGCAACCAGTGCTGATACAGGTGTTTTTAGTTTTCCCATGCTCAAATCCACTTAAATGCTAGTTCCTCTGTAAGTCGAGGATACCTAATGTCAGTCGTTTTTGTCGAAGTGCCAAAAGTTTGCTTTTGCAGGTCTTGATACTATCGAGCCTCATGTATAACGAAAAAGGCTATTTCATGTTGATAGGTATCGATCCCAACATGCCGCCCGATCTATTGCATTGTTTAGCGAGGATGGGGCATGGCGATGAGCTGGTTATTGCAGATTCAAATTATCCTAGTGAATCCACGGCCGTCCATTGCGTTGAGAAACAAGTTATTCAGTTGCCCAGCATGAGCACGACTGATGCAATTAGCCTAATTACCAGTGTTATGCCGCTAGATTACTTCACTGAATACGCCGTCTTACGAATGGAAGTTGATAACCAGCCTTTGGAGATGACGGATGCGCATATCGCAGCTTGGGAGGTGTTGGAAAAAATAAAGCCAAAAGAGGCGCACTTAAGTAGCATTGAAAGGCAATCATTTTATAAAAAAGCCCGCAAGGCGTTTGCAGTTGTGCAAACGATGGAAAGTCGGCCTTTCGGATGCTTCATTCTGAGAAAAGGAGTGGTATTCAGCTGAGTATTAATAAAACAGGCTGTCGCCGGTGTTCGCCAACTCGTCCACTCACGTTGCTTTGTGTCGTAGCGGGTGATAGTATTTGCATACGTATGCAAAACTGACGTGCGAGCTTTCATAACAGCATAGTTATTGGAATTTCCCTCAGGTTAAGGGAGAGGACGCGTGGGCTCACCAATTAATGGTATCCGGGAGGAACAATGAACAGAGTTTTAAAGAATACTTTGATAGCAGCCGGTCTGATGACCAGCTCGGTCTCAGCTTATGCCGGCTGTGGAATTACTGCAGGCAACGTTAACATCATCGGAAATGAATTTCCGGCGATTCAAACTATTGGTGCTGGTGCTATCGCATGTGCTGGAGACGGCATTGAAATCAAAACTAACCTGACCAAAGAGCACAAAGATCTACAAGTGCCTGGCTTAACGGGTAACCCAGCTGAGTACACTGTTGCCATCGTTGCTAATTCATCGATTGTTCCATTAATGAACGATGGTCTGATTCGCCCTTTAGATGATTTGATCGCCAAGCATGGTGGTGGTTTCAACGATAAACAAAAAATCTCAATTGGTGGGCAGACAATGGCCATCGGTTTTATGGCAAACGCGCAACACCTTGTTTATCGCAAAGACATCCTTGAAGAAGCTGGCATTGAAGTACCAACGACTTACGAAGAAGTGCTTGCGGCATCTGCCATGCTCCAAGAGAAAGGCATTATGAAATATCCTTTCGGTGCAGCGTATGCAGCTGGATGGGGAATTGCACAAGAATTCAACAACATGTTCTTAGGCTTTGGTGGTGAATTTTTTAAAGATGCGACTGCGATGCCTAACATTAATAACGAAATTGGTGTTAAGACGTTGAATATGATGAAGTCGTTAACGGCTCACATGAATCCTGACTTCCTAACACTGGATAACAACGAGATCAACGCTGAGTGGAAAGCGGGCAATCTTGCAATGATCCAGATGTGGGGCTCACGGGCTGGTGCGTTACTCGATGCATCTGATAGTACACCGGGTGTCGCTGAAAACACGGTTATGGCTCATCCTTTAACAGTTGGTGGTGGTTCAATACCGGCAACAACGCTTTGGTGGGATGGTTTCACAATCGCTGCGAATATTTCAGATGAAGATGCTGAAGCTTCGTACCTTGCGATGGTTGAAGCAATCGACCCTAAAATCATGAATGATGAAGTTGCTGCACAAGCTGTTTGGATGATCGATGGTTATGAACCAACTCCAGCTTCAGCAGGTGTGTTCGCAACGATTAACGCAGGTGCTAAGCCGTACCCTATGATTCCTTACGAAGGTCTACTTCATTCAGCGCTAGGTGCAGAGCTTGCCGATTTCTTTTCTGGTAAAGAATCAGCTGAAAAAACGTTGGCGGATATTGAAGCTGCGTATGAAACAGCGGCAAAAGAAAAAGGTTTTCTGTAACTCGCCTTTTAACTAAAACGCCTTAATCGGCACATTTGTGAGCGCCCGGAAGGGACCGTAAGGTCTCTTCCAATGGTGCCTGACGCCTTCATTTATTGATCAATATCGGTGAAATACTTTGAAACACCGTACCTTTTTCTGGTTCTTTCTTCCAACAGCACTCGCTATGATGCTGTTTATTTTCTTGCCAATCGTATCAGTGGTGACGCAGTCACTGCATATCGATCACGAGCAAGTTTTTGTAGAAGTTGAGAACTGCGATTTCTTTGGCTGTAAAAAAGCCACCATGGTTGACCCGGCAGCGACGGCTGAATTGCGTGCGGCTGAGCCACTAGGGCGTTTTGTTGGACTCAGTAACTACTTTAATCGTAGTCATTTAGCAACCAATGAAGTTGCCAGCGCGTGGAGAGACTCTGCGTCTTTTGGCGAATTCTACGACCAGGTCTATAACTTGCCGTTGTACCGTGCACTTATATTCACCTTGGTGTACACCTTCACTGTTACGCCTCTAATGATTATATTTGGGTTTCTTATAGCCATAGGTGTGAATTCGCTACATCAGCGGTTGAAAGGCTTGGTCATATTTTTCTCCTTGCTGCCAATGATTGTTACGCCGCTCATTGGTTCGCTTATATTATTTTGGATGATCGATTCACGTGGAATTATAGGCAGTTCGCTGCAGTCGATATTTAGCGATCCAAATTTATCCTTGAAGGCCTCAACGCCGCTCACATGGATTACGCTAATGGTTTATGGTGTTTGGCATTCAGCACCATTTTCTTTCGTTATTTTTTATGCTGGGTTGCAAACCCTGCCACAAGACACGCTTGAGTCAGCGATGATTGACGGTGCGAGCAGATGGGAGCGTATTCGATACGTCATTATTCCGCATATTATGCCGCTCGTAACCTTTGTTGCACTCATTCAATTAATGGACAATTTTCGTGTGTTCGAGCCGATTGTGGGCTTTAACGCAGCAGCTCATGCAACGTCATTGTCGTCCATAATATATGGCGATTTAGGCGGTGAATCGAGACTGTTGTCATCAGCATCAACGACCTCTGTACTAACCATACTGGGCGTTATTATCCTGTTATCACCCGTTCTGTATCGAACGTGGAGCGGCTGGGACAAAAAGGCCTGATATGTCATCTACTGTTGTCGAAAATAAATCGTTTAGCCTCAGGTTTATATCGAGCATTTTCATTGTGTTCTGGTTGCTTATCGCTGTGTTCCCATTTTTTTGGACGTTCTGGGGATCCTTTAAAGTTGAGCTAGATTTTTTCTCGAAGGAGAGCTGGACGAACGCCATTACTGGCATCCGGACACTGGGCCAGCACGGAGAGTATTTCACTGGCGCTGGTTATGAAGGTGCTTGGGTGCAGGAAGAGTTTTGGAAAGCGGTCATAAACACAGCGCTAGTGTGTTTGTTTGTGGTTTGCGTATCGCTTACTATTGGCACGCTCGGCGCTTATGCTCTGTCACGCTCTGGGTTTCGATATGCGTTTTGGCTATTAATCTTGGCGTTAGTGTTTCGTGCTATGCCTCCCATCACGTTAGTAGCGGGCTACTTACTGCCATTTTTCGAATGGGGCTTATGGGGCAAGTTATCCACTACCGTTGTAGTGCTGGTTGCGATAAACCAGCCTTTCACTTTGTGGATGCTACATTCGTTTTTCCAAAAAATTCCTAAAGAACTTGATGAAAGTGCCAAGGTTGACGGGTGCACTAGTTTTCAAGCCTTTCGTTACGTGATACTGCCAGTTATGTGGCCTGGTGTTATTACAACAGGGCTGTTCTCATTCTTACTTGCCTATAACGATTTCGCTGTCACGGCGATGTTGCTTTCCAAAGAAAACCAGACCATGGTGCCGAAGATTGCAGGCTTTCTAGGTACCACACAAACCGAAGGTAACGTGATGTTTGCGGTCGCATCAGTTGTAATGGCAACCGTGCCGTTGTTTATCCTGGTGATGTTCTTCCAACGACAAATTGTCAGCGGTTTAACCGCTGGTGCAGTAAAGGGATAAGTCATGGCTAGTATCAGTCTTAAAAAAGTCAGCAAACGGTGGGGTAGTTTTGTTGGGGTACATGAATTTGATTTAGAAATCCATGACAAGGAATTTTTAGTGTTGTTGGGGCCATCAGGATGCGGCAAAACCACAACGATGCGCATGATTGCCGGGTTAGAAGAGTCGACCTCTGGAGAAATCTGGATTGGTGATCGGATGGTGAATAAGCTTGAGCCCAAGGATCGCGATATCGCCATGGTGTTTCAAAGCTACGGGCTGTACCCGAACATGACGGTATGGGAGAACATTCGTTTCCCATTAAAAGTACGCAAAGTGGATCCTGATAGTCATGATGAGCGGGTCCAGCGAGCGGTCGATATGGTTGAGTTAAATGAATTCACCCACCGCCGACCAGCCGAATTATCTGGTGGGCAGCGACAGCGAGTGGCGCTGGCCCGGGCCATTGTTAGAGAGCCAACTGTGTTTCTTATGGATGAGCCTTTATCAAACCTTGATGCAAAGTTACGTGTCTCCACACGAGCGCAAATAAAGAATCTTCAAGATACGTTAGCAACCACCACTATCTATGTGACGCACGATCAAATTGAAGCCATGACACTCGCCGATCGTGTTGTTGTGATGAACCAAGGCATTGTTCAACAAGTAGGTTCCCCTGTAGATATTTACGATAAGCCGCAAAACACGTTCGTAGCCGCTTTTATTGGGTCGCCTGCGATGAACCTAATTGAAGGGACATTGGATGCAGGCGTATTCACTGCTGATAATGTTCGTATTGCTGGCTTGACTGACAATCATTCGGGCAAAGTTACGCTGGGTTTTCGCGCTGAGGATGCGTCTATTGTTCAAAGTGATAGCGACATAGCAGCGCCGGTGTACTCAATGGAGTTGTTAGGTGAGGCTACGATGGTCACCATGCGTATTTCAGGTGCGCTTATATCTGTAAAGGCGGGTAAAGAATACCGCATTGCGATCGGTGAACCAGTATCAGTCTCAGTTCCCGCTGGCATATGTCATTTATTTGATAGTGAGTCGGGTGAAAGAATTGATGATGAAAGCCATGTCTAATGTGATTGATGCAGTCGCCATTTGTGCGGGTTCGCAGGATAATGAGTCATGATTAAATATTTAAAAGAAGGTCTGGCTGGAGAGACGCGTGCAGCTAATAAAGACAATGTGAAAGACATTGTTGCGAACACGCTAGCTGAAATAGAAAAGGGTGGTGATGCAGCGGTTCGAAGCTTATCTGAGAAATTCGATAAGTACAGCCCAACGAGTTTTCGTTTGAGTCTAGACGATATTAAAGTGTTAATGGCAAAGCTTTCTGATCAGGAAATGGCCGACATCACGTTTGCACAAGAGCAGGTACGAAATTTTGCGCAAGCACAGCGTGCTTCGATGACAGATGTTGAAGTTGAAACGTTACCTGGGGTTGTTCTAGGCCATAAAAATATTCCAGTGCAATCCGTTGGTTGTTATGTGCCTGGCGGTAAGTTCCCAATGGTGGCTTCTGCACATATGTCAGTGGCAACGGCATCTGTTGCTGGTGTTCCACGTATTATTGCGATGACCCCACCGTTTAACGGTGAACCCAATCCGGCTGTTATTGCTGCAATGCATATGGGGGGGGCGCATGAGATATACGTGCTTGGTGGTATTCAAGCGGTGGGCGCTATGGCAATCGGCACGGAGACCATTGAGCCAGTGCATATGTTGGTAGGGCCCGGTAACGCGTTTGTTGCCGAGGCTAAGGTTCAGTTGTTCGGACGAGTGGGTATTGATTTGTTTGCAGGCCCAACAGAGACTATGGTCATTGCTGATGACACAGTAGACGCTGAACTTTGTGCAACCGATCTTCTTGGGCAGGCGGAACACGGCTATAACTCGCCTGCCGTGCTACTGACTAATTCGGAAAAACTGGCAAAAGAGACGTTGCTTGAAATAGATCGTCTGTTGGAAATTCTGCCAACAGCTGAAACTGCCAGCATTAGTTGGCGCGATTATGGTGAGGTGATTGTTTGTGATACCTACGACGAAATGCTTAAGGTCGCCAATGAGATAGCGTCAGAGCATGTGCAGGTAATGACTGATCGTGATGATTGGTTTCTTGAACACATGCACTCCTATGGCGCTTTGTTTTTAGGCGCAAGAACCAACGTCGCTAACGGCGATAAAGTCATTGGTACTAACCATACGTTGCCAACAGAGAAAGCGGGTCGTTACACTGGTGGGTTGTGGGTTGGTAAGTTTCTTAAAACGCATTCCTACCAAAGAATATTGACTGACGAGGCTGCAGCGTCCATTGGTGAAGTTGGCTCACGGCTTTGCATGCTCGAAGGTTTTGTTGGCCATGCTGAACAGTGCAATGTGCGTGTGCGTCGATACGGTGGAAGAAATGTGCCTTATGGTGAGGCCGCTCTACCACAAGGTAACGCAAGCTCAGTTGAGGATGCATGACGATGGATTTGCCTCGCACACCTTCGTTTCGACTTGATGGCAAACGAGCCTTAGTCACTGGCGCTACATCCGGCATCGGATTGGGGGCTGCGATGGCATTGGCTGAAGCGGGTGCACACGTAGTGTTAGCTGCTAGAACCGCTGAGACATTAACGGCCTGTGTTGAAGCGATGCAGGCAGAAGGCTTTAGTGCAAGTGCATTGCAACTGGACATTAGTGATATAGAAAAAACACAAGCGTTAATCGATAAGCAGGACACGATTGATGTGCTCGTTAATAGTGCTGGAACAGCTCGTCACAGCGCTGCAATAGATACCACTGAGGCAGACTTTGATGCCGTCAATCAGCTCAATGTAAAAGCTGCTTATTTCATTACCCAAGCGGTAGCTAAAAAATTGGTTGAAGCAGGAAAGCCTGGTTCATTAATAAATATTTCGTCGCAAATGGCGCATGTCGGCGGTATCGATAGAGCCGTGTATTGTGCAACGAAGCATGCCGTTGAGGGCTTTACCAAATCCATGGCGATAGAGCTTGGGCCACAACATATTCGCGTTAACACGCTATGCCCGACGTTTATCAGAACACCGCTGACCAAACCAACGTTTGATGATCCTGCTCGAGTGGCATGGTTGGAAGAGAAGATAAAGCTTGGCCGCGTTGGAGAAGTTGAAGACATCATGGGCGCCGTCATATTCCTTGCCTCCGATGCCTCCTCTCTGATCACTGGCTCATCACTGCTTGTTGATGGTGGATGGACTGCTGACTAATGGCTAAGGTTGGGGTGACATCGCAGCAAGTAGCTAAAAAAGCGGGTGTTAGCCAATCGGCGGTGAGTCGTGTGTTTTCTGAGGGCGCCAGTGCCTCTGCCACGATGACTGAGAAAGTGCAAAAAGCCGCTAGCGAACTTGGTTATAGACCGAACGTGTTGGCGCGATCTCTTATCACCGGTAAGTCTAAGATTATCGGTTTAGTGGTTGCTTATCTAGAGAATCAGTTCTATCCGGAAGCGCTAGAAAAACTATCATTGTCGTTGCAGGAGCGCGGGTTTCACGTGTTGGTGTTTATGGCCACGATGACTGATGACAATGTCGATGAGTTGCTAGAAGAGCTACTCGACTATCAAGTAGACGGAATAGTGATGGCATCTGCGTCGATGTCATCAGACCTGGCGAGGCGTTGCAAAGAGGCCGGTGTTCCAGTGGTGTTGTTTAATCGTAGACAAGACGACGATAGATTATCCGCCATTACCTCTAACAACATTAGCGGTGGAAAGAAAATTGCTGAATTCCTGATCGCTGGTGGTCATCAGCGTATTGCTCATATCGCAGGCTGGGAAGGTGCATCTACGCAACGAGATCGCGAGCTTGGATTTATGCAAGCACTAGATGCGGCTGGTGTTCAATTATTTGACAAGGAAGTTGGTAACTATCATTTTGAATCAACACAAGCAGCTGCTCGACGCATGTTCAATAAAACGCAGATTCCCGATGCGGTTTTTGTGGGGAACGACCACATGGCGCTTGCCGTGATGGAATGTATTCGCGCCGAGTTTGGATTAAGTGTGCCAGAGGACGTGTCCATCGTTGGTTACGATGATGTCGAGCTTGCGGCGTGGCCAAGTTTTTCGTTAACCACCATTAGACAACCTTCGAACAAGATGGTGTTTGAAACGGTTAAGACATTAATGGAGCACATTGAGCTGGATATAACCAAAACGCGTCGTGTAGAGATCGAAGGGCCTTTGATGATTCGAGGGTCGGCAAGAATACCTGAAGGGTGGAACAATGAGAAACTTTGATAACCGTTGGAAAGACTTTCCAGATTACATTATCGGTATCACTAAAGAGATTTGGGAAGAGCGTGGAATAGGCACGCTTAATCACTACTATTCTGATGATATTCCCGTGCGCTCACCAATGGGTATTCAACAAGGTAACCAGGCTGTTATTGCCGCTACCATGGCAACAGTGCATGAATTTCCGGATAGAGAGTTGCTTGGAGAAGATGTCATTTGGTCAGGCACGCCTGAAACACAATTGTTGTCGTCTCATCGGATTATCACAACAGGCACCCATAGCCGAGATGGGTTGTTCGGCAAAGCCACAGGTAAGCGATTTAAGGTCCGTGTTATCGCTGATTGCGCCGCAAAAGACAATACCATTTTTGATGAATGGCTTATCCGTGACTACGGTGGCATTGTCCGACAGCTAGGCATGAAGCCAAAATCATTTACCAAAAAGCTTATTGCTAGTGAAGGTGGTCCTGAACTATGCTCGAGACCGTTCACGCCAGAAAATGATATTAAAGGTGATTACACTGGCACTGGTAATGATAATGCTTGGGGTGCCCAGTACGCATCAGTGTTAACGAGACTGATGGATAAAGAATTCTCAGTTGTCACAGATGTGTATGACCGTGCGGTGCAGACTGAATACCCTGGCGCTGTGTCTGGTATTTCGCACAGGTCCGTAAATGAGTTTTGGGTGGGTTTGCGTTCATCGTTTCCGAATGCAACGTTTAAAATTCATCATCAAATCGGTATGGATGCAGAAGTTCTGCCGCCGCGCGCAGCGATTCGTTGGTCTATGGATGGGGTACATGAAGGTTGGGGTACGTTTGGTAAGCCTAGCGGTGCCAAGGTACATGTGATGGGTATGTGTCACGCAGAGTTTGGACCTTTTGGCGAATCAGGTTCGTCCATTCGACGCGAATGTGTTTTGTATGATGAAATTGCCATCTGGAAACAGATTTTAATTTATACCGGTCTTGAATCATGACACCGTCTGAAATGCGCAAGCGTATTGTTCGCTATGGTGAACTGCAACCTTGTGTAACAGCGTTCATTGATGCTCATACGCCAGGCTCTGACCAAAAAGAAAACTTCACTATTATTGGTGGTGGTGTCTCAGAGAGTGCTGATCAACATGTACACATAGCTGATACACCGGGTTTTAATATTGGTGCTGCAGGTCAACCACCCAAATGCCGAAACTCCTTGCACGTTCACACCACGGCAGAAGTGTTTTTTATGCTTAAAGGTCGATGGCGATTCTTTTGGGGGCGCAATGGTGATGCAGGAGAGGTCGTTTTAGAAGAGGGCGATATCATCAATATACCCACTGGAATTTTTCGTGGTTTTGAAAACATTGGTACTGACTACGGCATGATCATGGCCGTACTCGGTGGCGATGATGCTGGTGGTGGAGTTGAATGGGCACCCCAAGTTATCGAGGATGCTGCGGAACATGGATTAGTGCTTGGTGACAACTCGCAGCTATACGATACAAAGAAAGGTGAGTCATTACCAGATGGGGTGAAGCCTATGCCTGTGATGAGTAAAGAGACACTCGCGGGTATTCCAGAGTTTACCGCTAGCCAAATCGTTCCACACTTCGTCGCTCGCTACCACGACTTAATGGCGTTATCGGATAATCAGCCTGCCAAGGTTATTGGTGCTCACGGCGTGTTGAAAGATCGTCCGGGTTTCGAAGTTGAATTGTTATCCAGAGAATCATTGAGTCCAGCAAACTACTCGATTCCCCAACATGAAGTATTGATGGTTATGCGTGGTCATTGGCGCATGAGTTGGGACGGTGGAGTTGCCATCTTAGCGCCGGGGGACACGTGTGCAGTGCCGCCAGGGCTCGAACACAGTTTGGAGCCGTCTATGAGCGGTGAAGCCAGTATTTATCGTGTCATTAGTAATGATGACGCTGCTGGACCAACGCATATGCCTGATGCACTGATGCACTAATGCACTAACGTAACTTGTCTTATTCAAACCTAACTTAACATGGTAACTAGGTACGCTCATGTCGAAAATTCTCACTACACATGTAGGTTCATTGCCTCGCACTCAAGAGGTTGTAGATTTTATTTTTGCCCGCGAAAATGAAAAGCCGTTTGACCAAGCAGAGTTTGATGCATGCATGAGTGCAGCTTGCTCCGAAACGGTTCGAAAACAGGTTGAATCAGGTGTTGATATTGTTTCAGATGGCGAGACTTCAAAGATCTCGTACGCAACCTACGTAAAAGATCGCTACACAGGATTCTCAGGCGACAGCGATCGCAATGCGCCGGGAGACCTTAAGTTGTTTCCTGGTTTTTTGAAGCGGTTAGCGGATGACGGTGGCACTCCACAGTATTCACGGCCTAAATGCACCGGCGAAGTTAAATCAAAAGGCCAAGATGAACTGAGCAAAGATATTGCTAATTTAACCAATGCGATGAAAACACACGGTGCAAAACGTGGCTTCATGAATGCGGCATCCCCCGGCGTTATTTCATTGTTTTTGCAAAACGAACACTACGCCGATCGTGAGTCTTATCTAGCAGCTTTAGCAGAAGCGATGAAGACGGAGTACGAAACCATTGTTGCGTCCGGACTCGATTTACAGCTGGACTGCCCTGATCTTGCGTTGTCTCGGCACATGTTGTTTGAAGACTTATCTGATGCTGAGTTTGTCAAAATTGCTGATATGCATGTAGCCGCTTTGAATTACGCGCTGGAGAATGTGCCAGAAGAAAAAGTGCGGCTACACATCTGCTGGGGTAATTATGAAGGGCCGCATGTCTGTGATGTCGATATGGATACCGTGTTCAGTACCTTAATGAGCGCTAAGGCTCGCTACGTGCTGTTTGAAACATCCAATCCTCGGCATGCCCATGAGTGGACAGTATTCAGGGATAGAGCCGCTGAAATCTCTGACACCAAGGTATTGGTCCCAGGTGTACTCGATACCACGACTAACTTTGTGGAGCATCCACAGTTGGTTGCGCAACGACTTGAGCGATTCGTGAATATTGTAGGAGCAGAGCGCGTGATAGCTGGTTCTGACTGTGGTTTTGGCACTTTTGCAGGCTTTGGGTCGGTCGACCCGGATATCGCATACGCAAAGCTACAAGCGATGGCCGACGGCGTTAAGTTGGTGTGAACCGATTACAGGTGAGTTATTAACCGGTCGCTTCACTTTCTACAGTGAGGTGGCGCGGCTTTCTTGGCGAGGTAGCATTAGCCCAAATTAGGGCTATTTCTCCGCTGTAAGCTTGTTCCCACGTCAAACTCTGTTGCGTATCACCCGAATATTGTCAATAACGGTATCAAACTCACATCAGCAATGACTCAAAACACCGGTTCAAGCGCCGTCCAATGTTAGAATAGAGGGCTAACTTCTTCCCCGGTGCGCCAAAGCGTGCCCAACTGCAGGTTCTGTCTAGTGATCTCCGCTGCCAACGTTACTATCCAATTCGGCTCTAAGCCACTGTTCGAAAACATCTCAGTCAAGTTTGGCGATGGAAATCGCTACGGAATGATCGGTGCCAATGGGTGTGGTAAATCCACGTTCATGAACATTCTTTCGGGCGAGCTTGAGCCTACTTCTGGAAATGTCTCGATAACGCCTAACGAGCGCATAGGTAAGTTGAGCCAGGATCAATTTGCCTTTGAAGAGTACACGGTCATTGATACCGTGATTATGGGTCATGCAGAACTTTGGGAAATAAAGAAGGAGCGTGATAGGTTATACGCGCTGCCAGAAATGACTGAAGACGAAGGCATGAAAGTCGCGGGGCTTGAAATTGAATTTGCTGAATTAGATGGCTATACCGCTGAGAGCCGTGCAGGTGAGTTTTTAAGTGGTGCGGGTATCGAAGAGGCGCTGCATTTTGGTCCAATGAGCGATGTTGCTCCTGGTTGGAAGCTACGAGTGTTGTTAGCACAGGCACTATTTGCTTCACCCGACATCTTGCTACTGGACGAGCCAACAAACAACTTGGATATCAACGCCATCCGTTGGCTTGAAGGTATTTTAGCGGCTCAGAAGAGCACGATCATTATCATCTCTCACGATCGTCATTTTCTGAACGAAGTGTGTACGCACATGGCCGATATCGATTATGGCGAGTTACGCGTCTATCCTGGCAACTATGATGATTTCATGATCGCATCTACTGCAGCTCGAGAGCTACTGCAGAATGAGAACAACAAGAAGAAAGCGCAAATTGCCGATCTGCAACAGTTTGTTAGTCGATTCTCAGCGAACGCATCGAAAGCAAAGCAAGCGACATCGCGTGCGAAAAAGATCGAAAAAATAGAACTGGCTGATATCAAACGTTCTAGTCGAATCAGTCCTTACATCCGTTTCACACAAGATAAGAAGCTGTTCCGGCAAGCACTCACACTAGAGAATGTTGCCAAAGGGTTTGATGAAGGCCCGTTGTTTGAAAAAGGCAACGTCATGTTGGATGCCGGTGCGCGTCTAGCGGTCATTGGTGAAAATGGCGTAGGAAAGAGTACGTTACTGCGTTGTTTGCTTAATGAGATAGAGCCGGATGCCGGTAAAATCCAATGGTCTGACAATGCACTAACCGGATATTGCCCACAAGACAATACCGCTGAATTTAACAGCAACATCACTTTGTTCGACTGGATGAGTCAGTGGCGTAAATCATCTCACAACGATCAAATCGTACGAGCAACGCTGGGTCAGTTGTTATTTTCATCAGACGATTTTGAAAAGCCTGTGAAAGTCTGTTCGGGTGGAGAGAAGAACCGCTTGCTATTCGGCAAGCTGATGATGTCTTCGCCAAATGTGCTGGTTTTAGATGAGCCCACTAACCACATGGATATGGAAGCGATCGAAGCGCTTAACTTGGCTTTGACTCACTATGAAGGCACCATTATTTTTGTAAGCCATGATAGAGAGTTTGTTTCTTCATTAGCTACACAGATTATCGAGATCAAAGATAAAAAGCTTGTGAATTTTGCCGGTACTTATGATGAGTATTTAGCCAGTCAGGGCTTGGTTCGTAAAGTAGCTAATTCGTAGCCAAGTATCAAAAGCACCAGAGCTGGTGCTTTGGGAGTTCTGGGTTAGCGACGCTGTCGCAGCCAAAGTGAATCTTCACTCAATTGACTGGGATGAACGCGCTAAGCTACCAGTCAATTACTCGGTAACAAAGTAGTGCTGATTTGGTGATAGATAAATTTCAATACTACCGACCCAAAGCGCTCTTTGTATAGAGCTAAGCCACTGTATTGGTGGTAGCTTCTGTTGAGGAAATTACATCCAAATGTAATTGCCACAGGGCTAGCAGCATTAACATATCTTTTGCATCGTTGAGCTCTGGTTTAGTGTTCGGTTGCTGCGACGTATTCAGAATTTGCTGCAAGACCCCGTTTAGATTTTCTGATAGTAGTGTAAATCCGGTATTGCTTAATGACTGCACGAGCAGCTTTACGTCTGAGTGCCAGTTGCGAGGTAGCTGACCAATACCGTTGTGCAGCAGCGTTGCCATTAAATCTCCTAATTCGCTCAATAGCACAAGGTCATGTGTCTCTGTTAGTACAGGTGCGCTGGCCAACTCCAATTGCGCTAGCGCACCGGTTTTGTGCTGTGAAAAGTCGGGCACGATAAAACCATTATCACAAGAGAAGCTCCAGGGCTCAAGATGCGCAATTCCGCGATTCCACGACAGCATGCCGGCTATATGGTGAATAGTTCCATGTTGGCCACTCGCCACTTGTGCGATGGCGTCCAACGCATTGGGAACATGATCTTCATGTTCTCTTTCTATTGAAATTATTTGATCTTGTTTGTCATAGACGAGCATATGTACACTTTGCCGAGCTGGGTCGTAGGCCAGTGCTTCAAGTTTATTGGGGCTAAATATAACGAATCGGCGTGCAGCATGTCGCGGTTCAATAAAAGCGATTGGCCTCACCTGCAGTGCTGTTTTTAGTTCTGCAACTGATTCGTATCTAACAGGCTGGTTAAAGCAAGACCAGTCTGCTAGTTGTGGTAATAGATTATTTTGATTACGACGGGCGCCCGCCAATCGTAGATTACCGGTCGGCGAGCGATGAGCTTTTTTTGTTAGTAACTGGCCATGCACCAGTGAGCCAAGCTGAACACCAGGCGCTATGCGGGCCTGATCGCGCAACTGAATTTCTTTTTGTGTTGTATCGGAGGGTACCTCCCAGCTGCAATTGACAACCATAGGCGTGCCGGTATCCACATCTGCCATGATGACACTTGCAGTACGAAAGGTGCCATCTCGACGAATGCGTGAGCCTAAGGCATTTAAGCGTACTGAATCTAATGCCGTTTCACCACTAAGTCCGATACCTAAAGCATCTTGTACTCGATCAGGTTTTTGTCCTGCGGCGAGTCTAAGACCTAACTCAGCCAAGAGTGTGCATCCAGTTGTAGCATCGTACAAATTACTGCGACGCGTATAAGCACCGCTCCAGTTTTCAATATCAGCCAGTAGGCTATCGAGCCATGCGGCACGCAATTGATTTGAGTGACTCTGAGCATTGGATAAGCTTTGGGCCAAGGCATCATCGCTGCGAGCAACGCCAAAGTACATCATGGTGTTGACGAGCGAATAATAGGCAGTGTTATCAAATACAGACTTTGACTTTTGATCACCTAAGAAAACTTTGTGCTCTAATGTGGCGTGATCGGCATGTGAGAGTGATTGAAATGCCCAAGTGGCTAAGACAATGTGTTCGCAGGCCGTTTGCCTGGTGCAGTCGCAACGTGCACTGGGTAGCGACGCACCTCCCCAGAAACGCACTGTTGCACTGGGCAGGCGAGCTGTATCGCATGGCTCACCTTTACCTTTCAAGTGAAGTCCAATAGTAACGCCGGATTTTCTGTGTCGCTTTGCCTGTGTCAAAACGCTTGTCGATACGAACGCTTCAAGTGTTTCTGCCAGCACGCTGGCAACTGGGTCGGCTGTGTGCTCAGTGCTATCAGGGTTACCATCAGTCGCACCCGCTTCATTAGTGTTGGACGACCGATAGGCTAAAGCGGTTATGATGCGGTGTCGACAGGTTTTGGCAGACGCACAGGTGCAAGATGCAGTGTCAATTGAGATATCCACTGGCCACTTGCACGTTATACCATCGTCGAATACGGCGGTTAGCGTGCTGTCGTTGTCGAGCGTAAGCGTGGGTTTATAACCACCGGCTAACTCGCGCAGGGCTCTTTTAACAATGCCAGCATTGGTGGCCTGCGAGAGTGCTTCTGGTGATAGGTACAAGAGGTCTTTGCGCGCAATCATCCAATGACCTCTGCCAGCCAATTGGCCAACTCGCCCGGTGTCATTGCACCCACATGTGCACCCACATCAGTGAGCTTTTGCGCCATTGCGTGATCGTAAACCGGGTCGGCATCATGATTTAAAGCGGCGAGTCCAAGTACCGTTGTGCCTTGTGCAACCAAATCTCTTACTAAAGAGACCAAGCTGTGCTCATTGCTGCCTTCGTAAAAATCACTGATCACGACAACGATGGAACGTTTTGGGGCTTGAATGAGGCCCGCAGCATACCCAACCGCGTTCGCAATATCAGTTCCACCACCGAGCTGCACTTGCATGAGTAGCTCAACAGGGTCGCTAACGTCCGTTGTGAGATCAACTACATTGCTATCAAACGCGACTAAATGTGTTTGTATACCGGGTAGGGACCAAAGACAGGCGGCCGTTACCGCGGAATGGATAACTGAGTCAAGCATGCTGCCACTTTGATCAACGAGTAAAATAATTTGCCAAGGCTCTAGTTGACGTTGTGAGCGAACAAAAAATCGTGGTTCCCGTACCAATAATCTTTTTGTATTGACATCAAAGTGCTGCAAATTTCGCCGCACCGTGTCACTTGCTGCGAATAAAGAAGATGGGCCAAATGAGCGAGTTTGAGTTGGTTTGCGTTTACCGCTAAATGCTTGGTCAATTCTTTTAGCCAGTTTGTCAATCATCTCCTGAACAACGGCTGCAACTAAATCGCGTGCCAGCGAAAGCACATCCTGATTCATTAGGTGTTTTGTTCGCAGCACGGCATTAAGCAATTGAGGATTTGGCTTTGCACGGCGCAGTACTTCTATGTTCGTGACAATATCATCGATCCCATAACGCTCTATGGCGTCTTTTTCAAGACGCTCAATAGTCTCTTTGGGAAACAAAGTATGTATTGAGTCAATCCATTCTGGCACGGTGAGTTGTGATGGTCCGTCGCCACCTTGTCGATCAAGCGTATCGAGCGCCTTGGTTCCGTCTTCCCGTCCGTAAAGCCATGCCAGAGCTTCATCCATTCCTGACCCAGCTTCGCCAGGTGCACCGAATTGAGGTGCACTGGCCTCACCCAGCAGTAGGCGCCAACGTTCAATTTCAGAGAGTTCAGGAATCGGTTTCACGAAGCGTAATCGCTCATTTAATAACTCCCAGTTGTTGTGCCCAAATGTTTGCTTGTGCTTCGATACGTTTGGCGTCGAGCAATGCAGTAGCTTGAGTGTGCTTAATAAGCAACTGGCCTTGCGCACCATAGGGCAAGCCCAGCTGCTGTGCAATTAGTGCGGCTAATGCACTACGTTCACGGGCTGGAAACCAGGAAAACGCCGCGCGCAAACTGGGTAGAGCGACCAGGAAATCTTCATGGCCCATTTGACTAACAACGCCATGAATAACACTGATTAGCTCATCTGATTCTGTTGCTAGATCTCGAGCACAGGAAAACAAGCCGAATAAGAAGTCACCTAAAGCATGTCGCGGTTGTTGTGATTTAATCAATCCGGTTTTGTCAATGTGTGTGGCCTCGGATAGGTGTTGAAGACACACACCCAGTGCCGCTCCACGCAAACCTGCAGGTCGATTAGGCGTTATCGCTAGTCGATGCAGGGTATCCAGTGTGCTGTTTGTATCTAGATTAGGTAATCTTAACTGTAACAAAGTATTAAACACGGCCGTGGCTTGTACATCGGCGTCAAGCATTGCTGAGCTGCCAGTGCCGACACGTTCGTCGAGTAACCACAGTAGTCGATTTGCGAAGAGTGCTAGGGTATCTTCAAGCATCTCGCGAGCGTCTTCACCCCAAAAGCCAGCTAATGCAACGGTTGAGAGTTCGCTGACGGCTGTTGCTAATTCGCCATGATTTGTATGTGACATGATGCTACCACTTAGTGCTATAGCCATGGTTTTACCGAAATCAAGAAAACCGGCTCGAACACCTTTCATCAGGAGTCGGCTCATGTTCAGAGGGCTACCACTGTTTTGTTGTAGTTCTTGTTGCAAACGTTGTTTAGCCGCACCAGGGAGAGTTGCACCGTATACCGCCGCTTCAATCAGACTCGATTCCCACTCATCAGTAAGCTGCAAATGCCACAATTCTTCATAATTTAGAGCTGGGATGAGTGATCGAGCAGATTTTGGCGCGCGCGTGTCCACTAGTTTGATACCGCTTATCCCGAGACAATGTAGTTGCCACAGAATTTGCGCCTTTGTTACATCATCAGCGCGACGGCGATCGAATATTTCCTCTATGTGTATTGTATTGATAACAAGAGCGTGGTTCGTTAAACGTTGTTCAACATCATTAAGTAATGGTGGTAACGGAGTAGTACTGGCCAGTCGACCGCGCTGATCACCCGTGAGTGCTAATAGTGCAGCTCTTATTACTGGGTGATCGGATTGTTGGAGTTGCTTACGCCCCGACCAGGGCGCTGGCGCAAACAAGGCTTCCTTAATGACGGCAGTTTGTAATGCATCGAGCAGATCGGTTCGAAGCGGATGTGCATGGCCACGCAATCGAGCGAGTGATTGGGCTGTGTGTGTCAGTGCCAGCAGATCAGCAGTAGAGAGTGATACATCAGCTTTTCGGATACGGTTAACTATTTTTTTAACGGCTTGCTCCCCCGCCTTTTTCGTACCGTTTTCCCAAACCTGTTGATAGTAGTCAGGGCTTGGCATGCCAGACCTGTAACCACCTAATGCGTCAACTTGTCTGAACGCGTAGGGCACCAGATAACTGCCGGTGCGAACTGATTCATCGGCTATAGGTATTGTGGGCTTGTCGATCTTGGCGTTAGTCGTAGCGCGCTTTTTTACATTAAAAAGTGGTTTGTTCTTGTTAATTTTGGAAGTTTGATTTCGTTGCTCACACAGAGCTTTTTCAAGCGCAGGCTTATGCCAGCCGCCGCACACCACCAATACACGCTTAAATTTTGCTTCTGCCCAGTATAGCCAATCGACCATGTGCTTTTCACGTAATCGGTCTTGCTCAGAGCCCGGGTCGTTGCCTCGAAGCTCGATGAAGTAAGTGGTTAAGAGTTTAGCGAGTGCTTGATGATCATTGGCGTCAACTGATTCGAATAAATGGTCCCAAAGCGTGTCATCACTATCACAATGAAACCGTTGTTTTAATGTATGCATTACCTGTGTATAGCGCGGTGGCCGGTTTAGTGTCGCCACCGTTGCGCGTTCGTTGTCTGCAGTCGCACGATAATACCAATGGGGTAAGTCGATAAAATGTAGCGCAGCATTTTGCTTATGTCCTTCCGTTAGTGCAACATATTCTGGTGAGTACTCAAGAAAAGGGAACCAGCTTTGCGCTGCGAAATCGCCTTTATTGCTATAGCTATATAGCGCAACTGGCAGTTGGTGATCGAGGAGTAGTTCATTGATGCGTGGCGTAAAATCACTTGGACCCTCAATCAATACTGCATCTGGTTTAGTGGTCTGGATGACATGCTTTACCAGTCGCGCACAGGCTGGGCTGTGATGACGTATGCCGATCACGTTAACTGACGCCACGATTAATTACTCAGGTAGCAAATGTCGAGCAGCATGAAACGCTTTCCAGTGAGCGCCTTTACGTTTACTGGCGCGCTGTTCCATGTAGCGTCTTATTTTTTTTAAATCGTCTGGGTTATCCTTAGCTGCAGCACCGGCCAGTGCTTCCACGATATCCCCTGGTTGGCCGCTATGACCATGCAAGTAGTGGCCGCGTAAGACCACCGAATGCATAACGCTGACAGCTTCAGCTGTGCTCGCAACACTCGAAAGGCGTTCCCCTGCGTTGCCATCTTCATCAATGCCGTTGCGTAAATCGCGAAATGTGGTGATTAGCACTTCCAAAACATCATCGGGTGGAGTGGTATCGATATTGTCACGCTGCAGTAGACGGTTAACTTCATCACGTACCAGAGTAATCTCCTCATTGTAGTCAGCAATAGGGAACACGGTTTCAAACGCGAAGCGTCTTTTAAGAGCAGCGGACATCTCGTTCACACCCCGATCTCTTGTGTTGGCGGTGGCAATTAAGTTAAAACCGGGAGCTGCAAACACAGCACTGTTATCATCGAGCTCGGGTACCATCAATAGTCGTTCCGATAAAATGGACAGCAGGCCATCTTGTACCTCTGGTGGGCAGCGAGTGATCTCTTCAAATCGGACTAATTGACCAAGCTGCATTGCGCGATACAACGGCGATGGCACCAATGCTTTCTGACTTGGACCTTCATTGAGCAGCAATGCGTAATTCCAACCGTAACGGATTTGATCTTCATTGGTCGCTGCGCTTCCTTGAATAGTCAGTGTACTGGTCCCCGATATCGCGGCTGAGAGTAATTCAGACAACAGGCTTTTGGCGGTGCCTGGTTCGCCAACTAACAGCAAAGCGCGATTGGAGGTTAATGTCACCATGGCACGTTCAAGCAAACTAGGTGCGCATACGAACTTTTTACTAATACCTTCGCCGCCTTGTATGAATTGCATAACAGAGCGCATTGAGAGTCGCCAGCCGGGTGGTACTGCACCGTTGTCTTCTGCCGCAAGTTTCTCTAGCTCGTGTGCGTAGAGTTCTTCGGCTGGTGCTCTTTGGACTTGGCGAAGTTGATCGGTCATACATATTCCTGTGCGGTTACCAGTGATTGTATATCACAGATTAGCTCACTGGCTGCTACTACGTCCGAAGTACCAAAGGGGGTGACAGCGTAAGACAGATTTTTATCGTATCCGATTGTCCAGTCGAAATCACGGTTAGCCCATTCTATGCCGTCGTCTTTCATGTCTTATTAGTCTCAGAGGTTATTTTTTGTAGGGTGGTAGAAGTTGGATGTCGCGAATCAGTTCACTTCTAGATATAGGTGTTAGCGTGTCAAAATTCGCTGAACTGGAGTTGTTAGTGCGTTTCAACAGGAGTTCAGGCAAGCTTTGCACTGGTTCCAATTCCGGCAAGCCAATGGGTATTCCTGGGCTAATGTTTAACTGCACAATAAATTCTTGTTGAAAGCGTTTTGAATAATAATTGACACGACCCCCATCCTCTGCGTTGCCTCTGTCCCAACCCTTGCTAGAAAGTCCAACGACACTGCCACTAGCAACAGACTTGGCTGCAAACCGAGTTAATGTACTGACCTCAAGTTCTGCGGCGTCTAACGTAAAAGTTTCTCTAGCAAGCTGTGGGAATGGTTGCATAATTTCGTAGTCTGAAAATAGCTCTCCGAATTTAGCTTTGTCACTTGTTTTGAGCTCTAGTGGATGCGCAATTCCTATTATGGGCTTGTCGGTTAAATTTAATTGCTCATCATTTGCATCAGCATAAGAATAGTCTTCCGCAACGCGAAAGGTTTGAATGAGCTTATCGTTTTCATAAACACCCCAGACCAATCTACTGGCTAATTGGTACATAACGGGATGCTTGAGAACATAGCGCTGACATTCTTCCAATGTCCAACGCCGGCTTGAACACATCGCGGCTTCGAATCGATGAATTTGCAGGCTTGCTACGGCTTTCGCGTCCTTTTTCAGTTTGCGAAACGCTTTAGTACTATCTGATGCAATAATTATATCGTCGGATTGACGTGGTTTAGGCAGGGTTTTAAGGCGTGTACCTGTTTCGTCAGTGACGAACGGCACTAGATTTTCATCAAATCCGATGGCAAAGTGTCGGGGTCCGAAATCTAGATCCAATTTTCCTAGATTGTCTAGTCCGAAGGTGGGTACTAGTCGGTCGGATAGTTGTTCGCTGGACAGCCCAAGTTTAGCCGCCACCTCACTTAATCGCTCTTCGGCGCGTTCGCGCAGCCCCTTACGCTTCATCTTGGCTACCAGCTCATTGAGATGGGTAAATGACTTGTCAGAACCTATTAGAGCCAGTACGTCTATACCGGCTAAGGCGCGACGCTGGAGCCCTTCAGTAGGCCAAATTTTAATGAGTCTGAGGAGTTCATCTGCCGTGTCGTCATTACCTAGATGCCCCAGTGCGTGCAAGGCCCAAACACAATTGTTTGGCGCATTTGCACTGCGCCACGCAGTATATATGTCCCATGCAAACTCAGCCAATGAAGCCGACGTGCAAGTCTGTTTGACTATATCAATACCGGCGTAGGATGCGTCTAAATTACTAATTGCGAGCATAGTCGCTATGTGCTCGATAGATTCCAGCGGTAGTGACTGTCCATTGTCTTTTAATAAGGGCCGTCGCATAGAGCTGGCAACAAAGAAGTCTGGTAATTTGGGAATACGTGACGGAAAATTCAACAGCGCGTCTTTTTGCAAAGTTTCTAACGCCTGTTCTGCATCAGGTCCGTATTCTTTAGCAACCTCATTGATAACATCATCAAAACCCATGCTACTGAGCCAGCGTAACCCTTGCCTGGCAGCTTCACGTTTAACCGATGCCTTGCCAAGCGCGTCGGGTATGGCCGCAACACACGCAGTATTCGGGTGGGCTGTAAGCCATGTCTTCGCTGCCGTCTTTGCTTTTACCAGTTTATGCATAGCATGCAGCGCTGCTCTTGCCACACCTATACTGCTAACAGGTCGCGCTATTGCCAGACCTGTCTCTGCGTTTGATTGACATAGTCTGTGAAACCGGGAAGCACTGCTGGGCCATGTTTTTCAAATTGGAAATACCAAAATTTAGTGTCTCTGGCCAAAGAATATCTGTTGGTGCTAATACTGCCACCAATACTATTCGTAATTGCTATAGCTGCTATAGCAGGTAGCTGGGTTTCAAGTGGGAGTTGGTGAATGGAAAATTTATTTCTGTAATTTTCTTTATTATTTAGTTCACTAACATTGACGATTTCGCCTTGCATTAACTTATTTCGAACATCAGGTGCTATGTGTAAATTTTCAAACGCTTGTTCCGGTGAGACATCGTTAGACTGGCTGATATCATGGTGAGAGACAGTGATATCGTCGGCTGTCATTTCGATGGCATCTCTATTCTCAAGCTCCGGTAGAGCCAGAGGTTTGGTTTTGTTTTTTGCTTTTTTCTCTAGCCAGGGTGGTGATTGTAGTAGGTTTGGCAATTCGTCTTTATTGGCCTCCTGTGTGTCGAGGGTAGGTAACAAGTTCTTGAACTCAGCTGCGGTATTTTTATCTATGGCATTTAAAGCTAATGTTAATACGCCTGGATCGGACATGGCTAACCTAATGGTCCAGTTCGTATTGAGCACTGTTGGTGTGGTTATCACTTTTTGAATCATGCATTTAAGCACTGCAGCTGGATACTTTTTGGCGTATTTCTCTAAATGCTTGCTAGCGTTGTTTACTTCAAAATAGTTAGATAGAATTTCGATGCTCTGTGGGGTATCGAGCTGTGCAACGAAATCGGTCAGTTCCGGGCGATTATCATAATGCTGGACCTCTGGGCTTCTCAATTCAAGTTGTTTCTCGACTAGCGCCAAAGCCTCGGGACCGTTGAGATAAACCTGTAATGCCAAGTCATGGATACTTATTCCCTGATTAATAAGAGTTGGAGAGGAAAAAAGCTTAAGCGGCAGGGCGCACGAGCCGACGCTGTAGTGTCCATAAGTGAATTGGTAGTTTTTCAAACTTATAGCTGCCCATTCAGATACGTGTGGGCACCATAGTGCTCTGTAGTGTTGCAAAATAGGACTTGAATTTGCATTTTCTTCGAGAAATGCAATGACTTCATCGTGTGATTCTTCGCTGGAAGACGCTATGGCGTTACGCACCGGTTTGATGAAGGTTTCGTTGTAGTACTGGTTATTATTTCTTTGGTAGGTTGTATCGATAATATGCACAATCAACGCTACCGTATGAGCTAAGGACCTATGTCGATTGCAGTTTTCTACAGCCCATTCTAATGTCGTAAAATCACGCGTATACGGTTTAACTTCTGCGCGTAGACACAGTATTTGAACAAAGAGTTCTGTCCACCCATTAAAATCTAAAGTAGCAAGCGCTTTTTCGCTGGTGTTTTCTGCCGCTGCATTGTCATCCCACAGTGAAATGGGTTTGTCGAGACACGGTTCTAAATTGCCATAATGTTTGTTGCCCAGATACTCTGTTTTGATAAAAGTAATGTTTAACGACGAGTAATCAATTTTAACGGGTTCACGTACGCCACGCATTATCGGAAGTAGATTATTGTGGCTGTCATGCCATTCAATAATGTTGCTAGGCCATTCAATTTCTGATGTCATGAAAGCTACTCTACTTTTAGGTCGATTTAAGGTTAGAGACGTCGCGTAGCATTTCACTGACCAGCTGTGCGTCTGCGTTTTTAATCGATAATGTTAAGTTTGTTATAGTTTGTACTGGATCAACTGATGGATTGCCGACTATCATCCCGGGGTCGAATTTAAGTTCCGCATCAATCATGTTTGCAATAGTCAAGGTCATTTCTTGAATCCCACCACCGTCCCCAACATAACCACGGTTCCATCCGTTTTTCATCAGCGCTAGTAGTGCGCCGCTAGATACCTTTCGATCGGCAAACCGAGTGATTGCTCCTGTTTTTATCTCCTCGTTCGCAAGCCCATATGTTTCGCGATTGAGTTGAGGAAACGGTTGAAGGATTTCGTAGCTAGCCAGTAGCTCACCATATTGCGCTCTTAGTTTCTCTGACATTTCTAGTGGATGGGGTAAGCCAACAGTGCTTTCGTTAGCAACGGTCATGTGTTCGTCATCGCAATTGGTAAAAGTTAGATCTTCAGCGATTCTAAATGTATCAATTAATTTGTTATTGCTATCGTATATTCCCCAAACTAAACGGTGACTGGGGTGACGCATTAATGGGTGCTCTATGAAAAATAACTTTGCTTCTGAAAAAGTCCAGCGGCGTTTTATTATCATCGCTTTCTCAAGGCGTGTTAGCTGAATAGATGCAGTAGTACGGACATCCTTTTTCAGCTTTTTAAATATTTTGCTGGCGTCGCTAGCCATATCCTTGTCATCTGTTTTTCTCGGTTTCGGTAAATCCTTTAACCGTGTTCCGGTGGAGTCGAATACTATTGGTTTGAGCAACTCATCAAAACTGATTAGGAATTGCCTTGGTCCAAAATTCAGTCTAAGTTGCCCGAGGCTATCGAGATCCATATCTGGTGTGAGCCTATCGGCTAACTGGTCACCCGTAAGTCCACGATTTTCCGCAATGTGTTTTATTTTCTTCTGAGCCTGTTCGCGCAATGCCTTGTATTTTAGCTTGGTTGCGATTAGGTTTAATTGCATCAAAGCGCTGTCTGTACCAATACTTGCCAGCACATCCAAGCCTAATGTGGCTCTTTTATGTTGAGATCTGCTGGGCCATAGCCGTACTAAAGGTGCGATTTTATCTGCTGTTTCAGAATTGCCAAAGTAGCCTAACGCGTTAAACGCCCAGATATGTTTGTGTGCGCATTATCACTCATCCATGCTTCGAACAGGCTTCATGCAAAAGCTGCGAGTGATGCAGGGGTGCACTGAGTTTTGATCTTAGCAAGAGCTTTATTCAGAGCGTCAGATTCTTGAAGAGTGTGTCCGATCACATGCATAGATTCTTCTGGAAGGGCTTGCATGGATGTATTGAGAATTGGTTTTTGTAATATGGCTGCATTGTAGAATTCTGGCAATGTTGGTTCGTTGCTGTCACCAAATCTTAAGTTCTTGGGAACAGTTGTTAATAGTGTCGTTTCTGTTTTCAGCGATTCAAGCATCGATTTCATATTAGTTGCTGCGGGTTCATTCGCCGCTGAAATAGCTAGCTCAACGAGGTCAGGGTGTTTATGCGCAAATCTAAGAGTCCACGCTTTGGCAATAGGGGAAGAATTATTTGGCAATGAATCGATCATGCATTTTAGGGTTGCAACAGGATATTTTTTTGCCAGTGTCTCCAGTGCCGATTTAGCTTCTAGGTTATCAATGCAGTTAGCGAGCACTTCGATAGTACGATGAGAGTGCATATTGACGATCAGGTCAGTGATGTTAGCAGCGTGTTTCTTTGTATAATGTTGTTGCAACTCATATTGAAGTAAGTCAAATGCATCTTCGCCATGAAGCTTTACTTGTAACAGCAATGTTTCAAATAGAATAAAACCTTCTTTTTTGGTAGTGTTAGTTCTGGCAATCGAGAGCAGTTTGTCTGCAGGTGTCGAATTGTTCAGGTATATTCCCGTACCTTTGTTTTTACCGCCATCGGTTAGCCATTTGTCGATATGCGGTGCAATATAGGATCTGAAGCGTGGGAAGTCAGGGTCTGCGCTCGTGTAGCCATCCAAAAAGTCCATTAACTCGGCGTGATCCTCCTCATTGCATTGAGCGACTTCGCATCGTAACGGTTCCTCGTATTGATGTGAAATGTTGTACAGGTATGGGCTATTTCCTGAGAGAATCGAGGCGTGGCCAGCGTCATAGAGCTTGAGCACTGTCTTTAACGTAAATACTATCCCTTTCGTATTGGCACATGATTTAGCTGCCCAATCAGGACCGTTGTACCCGACCGACTGGTGACCGGTAACTACGCCTCGAGCCAAAGCTTGTACAAATATTTGTAACCACTGTGTGTCACTGCTTGCTGAAAGTGCTGATGTCGTCGTGTTCTTTTTTGCAGTGGTGGTGTCCCAAAGTGTCCAGCTCTGACCAAGTTCAGAGCTCATATTACTCATTTCAGATGCTCGATATCCGTATTGGTCAGGTTCTTCAAATTCAATGGGATTAGTAAACTGGTGGTTGCGTAATCGCACATGGATATGACGCATGGTCGGTAGCCTATCGAGTTGAACGGGAGTCCATTCGAACCCTCCTTCTGGCCATTCGATATTAGCTTTCATGTTTATTTCTCCGTAACGGAATTAAGGTCAGTGATGTCGCGTAGTACTTCACTTATAAATATTGACTGAACCTTTCTGTATTCGAATGTTAATTTGCTTATGGTCTGTACGGGTTCAAATGCAGGGTCTCCAATTAGTATCCCAGGTTCGAAACTAATTTCTGCTTTAAAGTCTGGCGCTATATCGAATACCAGCTCTGTGTACCCGCCACCGTCGCCAATACAGTCTCGTGCCCAGCCTCTTTTCATTAGTCCCAATAGAGCGCCACTGGAAACCTTTTTTCCAGCAAATTGGTTGCACAGTTTTGATTTTAGTTCTTCTTTGGTGAGTGTTAGAATGTCGCGGCCAAGCTGTGGGAAGGGCTGTAGTATATCGTAGCTAGCGAAAAGCTCTGCAAACTGCATTTTTATCTTATCGTCGAGTTCCATTGGGTGAACGATACCAACTGTGCTTTCTTCATTCAGTTCTACTGTTTCATCAGTGCTATTGGTGAACGTACGATCTTCAGCAACTCTGAAAGCTCCTGCCAGGTCGTTATTTTTATTGTAAATACCCCATACGAACCGATCGCTTAGATGGCAAAGTAGGGGTTGTTCAATGAAAAACTCTTTGGCTTCTGCCAGTGTCCAACGTCGACTACAACTCATCGCTCTTTCAAGTCTGAGTAATTGAACTGTTGCAACAGCACGAACATCTTTTTTCAATTGCTTGAATCGCTTGACAGCGTCGTTAGCAAGATCTTGGTCATCGGTTTTGCGTGGTTTGGGCATATCTTTTAATCGTGTATTGTCAATATCGAAAACCATTGGTTTTAGTGACTCATCAAATACGATATAGAACTGACGTGGCCCAAAGTCTACCGTTAGTCGGCCGGTTTCATCGAGATCCATCTCCGGTGCTAATCTGTCGGCTAATTGATCTGCGCTGAGTCCGCGAGTTACAGCGACTTCTGATATTTTTTCTTTCGCGCGTTCGCGAAGCGCTTTAAACTTAACCTTAGTCGCAATTGAGTTCAGTTGCATTAATGCGCTATCAGTACCAATGTTAGCCAGAATATCTAGACCCATTACGGCTCGCTTGTGTTGAGAGACGCCTGGCCAAAGTCGAATCAGAGGGGCTATTTTATCGGCCGTTTCCGAATTGCCAAAGTACCCTAACGTGCTTAGCGCCCAATTTTGTTTGTTTGGTGCATTGGCACTCATCCAGGCCCCGAACAAGCTCCACGAATATGCGGCAAGTGAATTTTCTGTGCACTCAGATTTTAGGGTTTTAATCACCTTTTCCAATTGATCAGGCTTGTTGCTCTGCAGTACGTTACCGATGACATAAATTGTTTCAGGTGGAAGCGCTTTTTTGCTCTTCTTAAGAATCGGCTTGCTTAATATCGCAGCGACATAGAAATCAGGTAGAGGTGGTGCTTTAGTTATAACGTAGAAACCCACGTCCTCCGGACGTGGTCATAGGACTGAGGCTTTGCCGATGGTCCGACTCAATG
>ENA-ORXT01000080-ORXT01000080.1-marine-metagenome-genome-assembly--contig:-NODE-80-length-146123-cov-34.413753_pt1 | contig 146123 bp, 129 predicted proteins | sample MGYA00237868_ERZ511482 | MGnify/ENA metagenome assembly ERZ511482 | reverse complement strand
CGGACCAACTTCTTGATATGCCTGTCGCTCACGACCGAGCAAGCTCGCATGCTCACCGAATGCAAGCTCGTCATGCATAACGGGGTCGGCTACGACGCAATCGATCTTGACACCTTGACCAAGATGGGCATTCCGGTCGCCGTTACGCCGGTGATGACCCCCGAGGGTGTGGCCGAACATGCGCTACTACTGATCTTGGCGCTGTCGAAGCAGCTGCCGGCAGTGCAAGCCAGTATGAAATCCGGCCAGTGGAACATGCTGGGGTGGCGTCAAGGGTCGCACAACCTGTCGTACAAGACGCTCGGCATTATCGGGCTTGGGCGCATCGGCAAACGCATCGCTCACCTGGCTCATGCGTTTGGCTGTCGTATCTTGTACACCGACGTGATCGAGGCACCCGCCGACATGGCGGCGGCTTACGATTTGGAGCGGGTCGAACGGAGCGACCTCATCGCGCAAGCCGACGTCATCACGCTGCATGTGCCGCTCACCGACGAGACCCACGCCATGTTCGGTGCAACTGAATTCGCAGCCATGAAGCAGGGTGCGCTCTTCATCAACACAAGTCGAGGTCCGACCTATGACCTCGACGCGCTGGTTGATGCGGTCGAGAGCGGCCATCTCCTCGGCGCCGGTGTCGACGTGTTCGATCCCGAACCACCAGCTCCGGACCATCGCGTCTTCTCGGTGATGAACATCATCACCACACCCCATATCGCCAGCGGCACCGTCGAGCGTCAGTACGCAATCAATCGTGCGCAGTTCGCGAACGCCCGACGCGTGCGCGACGGAGAGGAGCCGGCCGACCGCATCGCCTAGAGGTGTGTGGCTAGCCACTCGCAAGCCAGCTCAGTTGGTGATGACCACGATCTCGCCATCGTTGGAGCGATACGAGAACGTCACGTCAACCCCGACCGGGACCGTCCATCGCTCGACGGCAACGTTGCCAAGAAACGCATTCCAGCGGTGCGTAACGAAGGCCCGTCGAGCGGGCCAGCTGTCCAGCCGAAGTAGGGCTGACAAGAAAGCTCGGCGACGGGAAACGATTTGGCGACCGATGCACCGACCGACCGCCAGGTTCGGTCGGCTACGGCTCGGGCGGAGGCGTGGTCGGGATCACGAAAGTCGATGAACTGTCGACGAGCGCCACCGACACAGGTGTGTCCGGCGGCAGCCTGAACCACTCGACGACGGGCGAACTCTGTAGCTGCCGCCATGCTGTGGCGCCGTCGTCGAGAACCCACCACTGCGGATTGGTGGCTGTCCCATCGAGGTCTCGCGCGAGCACCGGCACCTCGGCGACGAGGCCGTCGCCATAGGCAAACAGTCGGGGGCGGAACCCGGCCGGAAGCGGCACCGTTGGCTGACCAACCGGACCCACGGCCCATAGGCCAGCCTCGAAATCTTCGACGAGGTTGGTCGACATGGTCTGAGCTTCGACGAGTTCGCTGCGCCAGAGCTTACCTCCGACCGACTGGACGTCGAAGGTGAAGGGGCTTGCAGCGATGCCGGTGGTGTCACCCGGCATCCCGCTTGCGGTCCACGAGCCGTCGTAGCGCAGCGAGGGGCGGACCGAGACCCCACCCGCGTCAGCCCATTCGATGGTTGTGGAGTCTTTCTCGGCGATGATCGCGTTGGGGAACGTCCACGCGTTCACACCGCATCTGGTTTCGTAGTTCAGCGAAAGGCACAGCTTGGCGACAAACTCTCCGTCGCCCGCAGCGAGCTCGACCCGGGCGGCGAGCAGGGTCGATATCTCCGTCGTGCCACTGCCCGGAAGTGCAATCGATCGCAACCGAAACGTGGATCCCTGGTCATCGCTCACGGCCAAGTAGACGACGCCCTCGTAGTATCGGCCAAAGACCCAAGCGCCGTCCACAACAATTCCTTCGCAGTAGTCAGGCCGTCGTTGTGCTTCGCGATCCTCGTCGAGTCGAGGCAGTCGAGTGACAGACCACTGCTTGGTGGCCACATCGAGAACTGCGATGTGCTGCGAGGTGCGGTCGCTGTTGCGGGCGGTGAACACCATCTTGTCTGCGATCACCGAACTACACGCAATGTCTTGTAGCTCTGGCGGCTGAGCAACAAATGACCATTCTTCATGCGGCAGCTGAGCCTTCACCCAGACGCCGCCATTGCCAGGCACCATGAGATGCGAATCGATCACAGCGGCCCCGAGGAACAGCGAGGGCTCGGTCGCAGCAAGACTCGCAGCTTCGTGGGCTAGCGGCGAGAGCGTGGTGTCGGCAAACCCTCCTGGCGTGGGTACACCAGTTGCAGTCTGGTCCGGAGCGTCTGGCGACGGAGCATTGGGCTCCGAATCGATCTCCGGGGCGGGCGCGACCGTCGGCGTAGGCGTGGTTGCTGGTGCGGTCGCCGCCGTGGGGCGATTGGTCGCAGCGTCGTCGGTTCGCACGAGCTGTGAGGTGAACGCGATCGCGGCGACCAGCACGAGCACCGCCAACGCAAGTTTGAGTCCGTGTGATTCGGGTCCGCGCGCTTCAGACCTCTGCATGGCGTGCCACCAGTCGCAAGCCCAGATGTCTCGTTGCCGTCACCAATTGAGTATGCCCGTGTCCGAGGTCACGACATGTAGAGATGCATCCCTAGCCCACTCCGGTGCGGAGTGCTAGGCGTCGGCTGTTGTTTGAACCACGGTGTCAGCGTCTTCGATGTCGACATCGGCCGGGGGGTCTGCGAGCGGGACTGGCTCGCCCTCGAACACTGATTCACCGGCAATGCAGGCAAGTGCGGCACGGCGCAGCCGAAAAGAGTCGAGTGGTTTGATGAGCCAGCCATCGGCATCGGCCTCACGCGCAATCCAGCGGTCGGCATCGCGGTCGAGCAGCATGAGAACCTTGGTCGGCTTGCTGCGACCCATTGCGATGTCGTGGCGCAGATCAATGCACGATGCAACGCCACCCTTGGTCCCGATCTGCAGGTCGAGCAGCACCAAGTCGGGGGCCAGTTGGCTGACGGCTTCGCTGACATCGCGACCCTCGGTGATCCGAGACACCGTGGTGCCCGGTTCGGCCAAGGCGGCCGAAACCTCGTCGAATAGCCAGTCTGCATCGGTTGCCAACAACACACTCGTCACAGCGTGCAGACTAGTCCCGCCGCCGCTAAATGGCGAGATTCGGGAATGGTTGGCTGCCGTCGCCAGTTCTCCCTGAGTGCACAACACTGATACCGCTGGATTCCGGTACGATCTGGGTCCACCGGGTGGAGGACACCATGTCTGATTTTGACGTCGAGACCGAAGAGCACGAGGGCTACACGATTCTGCGCCCTCAGGGCGATATCGATGCGTACAGCGTCGGCCAGTTCCGCGAAGCGCTGTCTGGTCTCGCCGAGGTTCCTCGTCTGCTCATCGACCTCTCCGATGTCCCATTCATGGACTCGGCCGGTCTTGGCGCATTGATTGGCGGCATTCGTCGCAATCGAGATCACGAGGGCGAAATCGTCGTCGTGTGCGACAAACCAGCGCTCACCCGTTTGCTGCACACGACCGGCTTTGATCGCATCGTGCCCGTCACCGAAAGCCTCGAAGAGGGCGTGGCTACGCTGCTCGGCGACGACGCTCCAGAGTCCTCCAGCTAGCACGATGCTCCAACACCGCGGGGCAATCGGTCACGAACTCAGACGAAGCACCACGTTTCCCCGGCGGTTCGCTCGAGTTCTGCTTGCGACCCTGCTACTGATACCGCTGAGCGCCGGATGGATGCTGACGGCCGAAGCTCAATCCAGCGAACCAGACCCCGATGCTGGCGTTGCAGTGGTCCTGCAGGTCAGCGGTCTGCTAGATCCGCTGCTCGCCGACTTCGTTGCCGACGGCATCCGCGACGCCGATGCAGAGGGCGCCAAGGTCGTGGTGCTGCAGATGAACAGCACCGACGCAGTCATCTCCGACGAAGCAATCAACGAACTGGCGGCGGTGATCGCCGACGCCAAGGTGCCCGTGACCATGTGGGTTGGGCCGAGCGGAGCCCGGGCCACCGGACCTTGGGCCGAGCTTGCGGGGGTTGTCGACCGAATCGGCATCGCACCAGGTTCGCGTATCGGCAACAGCGGAACCGACAGGGTCCTCGACGCCCGGTTTGGTGATCTGCTCGGGCCGGCCGGCGCGCTCATGCAAAATGACACGATCGGTTCTGACCAAGCGCTCGAGCTCGGCATTGCGCCAACCGATGCGCCGACCGTTGGCGACTTCGTGGTGAGCCTGGCTGATCTGGGCGTTCAGACCGAGGTCACGGGCGAGGGCGAGGATGCCCGCACGGTGTCAAACACGGTGGTCCGGTTCGAACGCCTGTCATTGCTTGCGGGCCAGCTGCACACCGTTGCGAGTCCGCCGGTTGCGTATCTGCTGTTCACCATTGGACTGGCGTTGCTGGTCTTTGAGTTCTACACCGCAGGGGTTGGTGTCGCCGGCGTCGTGGGTGCAGCGATGTTCTTGCTGGGTTGCTTCGGACTGTGGATCCTACCGGTCTCGCTGGTTGCTGTTGCACTTCTCGTGATCTCGATGTTGGCATTTTCGGTCGATGTCCAGACCGGCGTGCCGCGCTTCTGGACCATTTTTGGAGCGCTCGCGCTGATTGTCGGCACGGTCACGCTCTTTTCCGATGGCGTGTCGATGTCATGGATTCCGATGGTGGTTGGCATCGTGGGGATCACCATGATGATGGTCACCGGTATGCCAACCATGGTCCGAACCCGATTTTCCACTCCAACCATCGGCCGCGAATGGATGCTTGGCGAAGTGGGCGAGGCCGTCGAAGACGTCTCTCCCGACGGCGTCGTTCGGATCAACGACGCCTTGTGGAAAGCTCGCACCAACCGAGCAACGCCGGTGCTGGCAGGAGCCCGGGTGCGAGTTGCTGCCGTCGAAGGTCTGGTACTAGAGGTCGAACCCGAAGATGGCGCGGCGCGCGACTACCGAGAGCGGCGGTCTAACCGCGCTGAGAGCTAGATTTCGGGTGTGCCGGCGCGCACAACCAGGCCACCTTTCCCCAACTGACCGCAGTAACCACGCCAAAAACCGAGGTTGTCCACAGCAAGTGGGGATAACTCTCCAACGATCCCGAAACTGGCCCTTGCGTATTTCAGTTAGAGGCTCTAAGTTCAATGCTTCGTGAATAACGTCACATCACCGGGGGGTGTCTGCGTGACAGCAGTAGTAGCGGAAATGGCCTGGCAACACCGGGCTGCATGTCGTGGACCACAGTCTCGAACATTTTTCCCGCCACCAGCAGGCGAACGGCGCCATGAGCGCGCCGAGCGCGAAGCACGGGCAAAGGCCATTTGTGGTCAGTGCTCGGTTATGTCTGCGTGCCTCGAGTACGCAGTCTCGATCCGAGAGCGACATGGGGTGTGGGGCGGCTTGAGCGAAGCCGAGCGCCGCCAGGTCATCAAGGAGCACACCAGCAGTTAGCTGCAGGTGCAACCAGCAAAAGCCACTTCGAGCCCCGTCGTGCATGCGCGCCCTCGGCAGCGAGTGCCTTTGCGGCGAGTGCCGCGCGCGATGATCAGCGCGCCGGCAGTCGAGGTCCACCAATGCGCAGATCGTCGCGGCGCCGTGTCACGCCGGTGGCGTCGAGGTGGGCGAGCAGCGGTAGCGCATATTTGCGAGAGGTATCCCAGAGACTCCGAATATCAGAAACGGTGACGCCTGTTGGCTGTGCTGCTATCAGATCTGCCAGCGCATCGACAGCATCAGAGACGGCGTCGGCCGAAAAGTACAGACCATCGGTTTGAATGACCAGGCCACGGCGCACCAGTTCTCGGACCTCGGCCCGGTCATAGCGGTCCGCTCCCGGAGGCGCGAGCGGCTCGGCGTTGAGCGCAGCGAGAAATGGATGATCTTTGAGCGCGTCGGCGGCGTCGACAATCTGGACATGGGTGCCGTTGATGGCGATGTCGTCGATGAATTCGATCAGAGCTCGATGGCGCTCGTCGAGTTCGGCGAGCGGCAGACCAAGACCCTCGGCCTGCTCGACGCGTGATTTCAAATGCGACCGGGCGGCGTCAAAGATCTCATTCTCGACGACCCACTCGCCGATGGTCGGGTCACGACGTTCGCCCGTGAGCAGGAACAACTGATCGCTCGTGATCCATCCTCGTTCGGCGATCACCCGATCGACAGAGCGGTCTGGTTTCGCAACAGCTGCCTTGGTCACGGGATCAATATCGAGAATCTCGCCACCGCCGATTGTTTCGGATCGGCCGCTTTCTCGGAGCACGAACCGATCTCCGGGCATCATCGGATACGCGTCCTTCAGTCGCAGCCGCACAAAGCCAGATGACCCGGGCACTAACTCATCGGGCCCTAGTACCCGCAAGGCTGCGCCATGTTCGCCCGAACCGAGGTACGCGACATGGGCGCCGCGACGAGACACTGCGTGGTCCAAGCCCGCGAGCACCTGCAAGCTGGCGTCGAACACCGTGGTCTTATGCCATTGTCCTGGGCGAACAATCACATCGCCCCGACCAACCTGATCGTGCGACAGGCCCGACAGATTCAACGCCACTCGGTTGCCGGGGCCAATCTTGTTGGTCGACCGATGCAACGACTGTATGGCACGAATGCGAACCGGACGGCTGCTGGGTTCGACCACGAGTTCGTCGTCGACCTTGAGTGAACCGCCGGTCAACGTACCAGTGACAACGGTGCCGCTTCCTTTGGCTGCAAATGCGCGGTCGACCCAGAGCCGTGGCTGCGCAGCATCGGTTGCTTGTGGTGTTTCGTCGAGGACGAGGTCAAGTGCGGCTCGCAGCTCTTCAAGGCCGTCACCTCGAATGGAGTCCACCCCGACGATCGGAGCGTCGGCCAAGAACGTGTGCTCGAGGTGTTCGGCAATGTCAAGGTGCGCAAGCTCGAGAATTTCCTTGTCGACCAGATCGATCTGGGTAAGTGCCACAACACCGTGGGTGACTCCCAGCAGCTGCAGAATACGGAGATGTTCCTCGCTCTGAGGCATCCACCCTTCGACGGCGCTGACCACGAACATGCACGCGTCGACGGCACCCACTCCAGCCAGCATATTTTTCAAGAATCGGATGTGTCCGGGGACATCGATGATGGCGACGGTGCGGCCACTGGGAAGCGAAGTGGACGCGAACCCTAGATCGATCGTCAGTCCGCGCTCCTGTTCTTCGGAGAACCGGTCGGGATTCGTGCCGGTCAGAGCCATTACCAGCGTTGACTTGCCGTGGTCGACATGGCCGGCGGTCGAGATCACATGGCTTGCGCTCACCCGTCGAGATCCCTGAGCGCGTCGGCCAGCATCGGGTCGTGCGCCGGTTCGACGGTGCGTAGGTCCAGCAGCGTGTGTTGGTCCTGGACGCGAGCGATGATCGGCGGCCGATGCTCTCGTAACGCAATGGTGTGGTCGCCCGCGAGCGATACACCTGCCGATGGCACCTCGACCGTTGGCAGCGTGCCACCGCCGGGCACCGACATGAGATCAACCACGCCGCCGACGTCGAGCGCAGCAGCCCGAGTCCGGAGATCGGCGGGGGTTCGTGCTGCCATTCGCCAAAAGGGGATGGCATCGCCGTCGCGCCGCAGATAGGCCATCGCCAATTCTTGCAGCGCACTGAGCACCAGGCCACCTGGCCTGAACGCACGAGCCAGTGGATGGGCCGCACACGTGGCCACGAGGTCGGCTCGTCCGGCGATGATGCCAGCCTGGGGGCCACCGAGCAGCTTGTCGCCAGAGAAGCACACGAGATCGGCGCCCGCAGCAAGTGTCTGTTTGGCGGCTGGTTCGTTCTCTAGCCACGGCGGTGGGCCCGTCTTGAGCCATGGCACGGCCGCATCGAGCAGGCCAGAGCCAATGTCGCACACCAAGGGCACGTCGAGTTCGGCGAGCTCGGCGACGGTGGGTGCTTCGGTGAAGCCAACAATCTTGTAGTTGGACTGGTGCACTAGCAAGTTGACCGCGATGTTGGTGTCGGCGCTGTCGATCGCGGCGCCAAAGTCGCGAGCCCGGGTGCGATTGGTGGTACCCACGGCATGGAGCCGGGCGCCGCTTTGTTCGATCACGTCGGGCACTCGGAAGCCGCCGCCGATCTCGACGAGTTCGCCTCGTGACACCGCAACGTCTCGACCAACGGCCAAGCCAGCCATCGCCAATGTGACTGCGGCGGCGCAGTTGTTCACGATGATCGCGGACTCGGCTTCGCAGAGCCGGGCGAAGAGCTGGCCGACATGGCGCTGGCGCGAGCCGCGTTGGCCGGTCGCGAGATCGAACTCCAGATTGGAGAAGCTTGCATCGTTGCTGTGAGACCACGGCGCTCGGCCCAGGTTGGTGTGCAGCATGGTGCCGGTCGCATTGATGACCGGCTGCAGCAACGAGGTTGCAAGGTCGCGCGCTCGTCCCTCGGCTTGTTCATGATCGCCGTCGGAAATCGCGGACCGGGCCACATCGACAAGAAGCGGATGAGGCAGGCCGGTATGGGCGAGCGATCGTGCCAGCCGATCTACCGAAGGAGGACGCACCCGCCAAGCCTACGCGGTGCATGCGCTTTGGCACAGGCCTGAGAACGAGCAACCTCCGGACCGGCGCAGGAATCGGCGGGGGCCGGGAATGCGGGGGCTGTCCAAGGCGTTATCTTGTCTTGCTGTGCGCCGTTCCCTCCTTCTCCTCATGGTCGGGGCATTGTTGGTTGTTGCTGGTTGCACCACTGGTTTGGCGCCCCGCGGCGATGACGACGACGAGAAGTTCGAAGAAGGCGCAGTGGCCTTGCCCGAGGTCACCCGGACCAGCGAACCCGTAGACCAGGTCCCGTCGGCTCCTACCACGACGTCCACGCCAACCGCAACGGCCACGCCAGTACCGACTTCGACCCCGGCGCCGACCGCAACGCCAACACCCACTCCGACCGCAACGCCAACGCCGACTCCCACCTCGACGCCGACACCGACCCCCACGCCGATGTTTCCCCCGGTCCTTATCGACGCCCCGGTTCGGGCCACGGTGGGAGAAACGGCCACCCAAGTCGTGGCCACCGATAGCGATAGCACGATCACCAATATCGAGCTACTCGCGGGGCCTGTCGGGGTCACCATCGACTCTGAGAATCGCCTGCGCTACATCCCCCAGACCGCCGAAGCAGCAACTGCGCTCGTGCAGGTCACGGACTCACAAGGCCTCACCGTGATTGGAAACGTGTCGTTGATCGGGCGGTATCGCGGCCACCCCAACGCGCTGATTGCGCTTGGCGACAGCGTGCCGGCAGGCCACGGCCTCGATCTCGAGGACTACCTGGGCAACGACCCGTGCTGGCGCGGACCGAACTCCTACCCGCGACGGGCCTTCAACGCGTTGCGCGATGCAGGCGTCTTTCCCGCCGGCCAAGCAGAATTCGCACTGCTTGCGTGCAGCGGAGCTGATGTCGACGACGTCTACGAAGCCCAAGTCAACGGTGGTTTTTCCAACGTGACGCCGGCCAGCGGTACTCGCACCCAGCTCGACTGGACCATTCGCTCGAACCCTCGATTCGTGACCCTCACGATTGGAGCGAACGACACGGGGTTTGTTGGTCCACAACAACTTTTCCTGGCCGATGGCAGCACGCTTGATCGCCCTCAGGTCGATCGGCGCATGGCGGTCATCGAGCGAGACCTTGCGTTCGTGCTCGATGAACTCGTTGCCAAGACCGACGCAACCATCTTCGTGACGAACTATTACAACCCGGTCGCCGAGAGTCCACAGGGGATCGCAACCTGTCGCCGTGAGTGTTTCCGCAGCGCGGCCGACGAAGTCGTGGGCCGCATGAACAATGTGATCGAAGATGTTGCCAGCGGCTTCGACGATGACCGAGTGGTCTTTGTTGACTTCGAGACGCCGTTTGCTGGCAAGGGCGCGCCCAATGGACTTGGCCCCGATGGGCTACGCGAGGGCGGCTTCGGCATCGTTGGCGACCTGCTCGCAGGCGAAGTCCAAGATGTGCACCCGTACTGCGCCCGAGGCGACACGGTCGGCGAGTCATGGATCAACGCAGTCGACTGCGTGCACCCCGACGAACGCGGCACCGACGAACTAGGCAAGATCATGGCGAGCGCAATCCTGTCGCACCTAGCCACCGAAGTCGCATCAACAGACGCTGGCTAAGAAGCTATTGATCGGAGCGACCGCTGCCAGCAAACCTGGCGTTGCCAGTATTCGTAGGATCGCCGAGCTGGTCGACGAGACACACAGCCACGTCGGCTCGATTGATCTTGGTGGTCTTGACTGTGTTGCTCGGAGTAGGTGCCGGTGGCAGGGTCGTCTTTCAGGACTGCGGCGCGCGCGATTGTCCAGTCGAGCGGGCTCTGTTTGACCGTCGCTTCTTGGGCTTGGTGGTCGGCGAATACATTTCGGAACAGTGTGCGAAATAGGAGGCGCGATGACCATGGAATCTGCTTCCAGCTGTCACCGACCCCGGCAGCAGACATCACGACGACCCGATCGGCGCCGTGTATGACCATCGCATCAATAACGGTCTTCGTGCCGGCGGCGAGGATTGCCTTGTCGCGGAGTCCCGTGCTGCCGAGGCAGACGATTGCCGCGTCGTGTCCTCCGACGGCGTTGCTCACCGACTCAGAGTCGAAGACATCTCCCTTGCACACCTCCAGTGCTTCGTCGGTGGTGTCGAGCCGGTCGACTGACCGGCCGAACGCTGTGACCTGATGGCCTCGCTCCAATGCCGTTGTCACGACATGTCGACCGGTCTTTCCTGTTGCTCCGAACACGACGAATCCTCATCGACCCTCCTCCAGTTATGAGACATGATGCCCCATAAGCGTCGATGAGGCAGCATGTCTCGTAACTTGGGGAGATGGTTGACAAGGTTGATGCCCGCGTCGCCCGGACCCGGGCCAGCCTCCTTGGGGCCGGGGCGATGTTGTTGTTCACCAATGGTTGGGATGCCGTTACCCATCTCCGAGTGGCCGAGGTATCCGGTGTCGGGCGCGCCACGATCTACCGGCATTGGCCTACAGTCGAAGACCTTCTCGCCGACGTACTCCTGGACTGCCAAACGCCCCGACGTGGGCCTTGTTGGGGCCCGGGCTGACCGGGGACTCTCGACGGACGCACTGCCTCGATCGACGCGGGCGTTTCGTCCAAGAGCTCAGCCCCAAGCGCGCAGGGACTTTTCCGGCGAGCAGCCAGCTGGCTTTGCTCCTGCCGACGTGACGGGAAAGGAGCTTGGGGCTGGGTGACGGTGTGATGATTCCTGTTCGGAAGGGCTGGGTTTCTGTGGTGGGTGATGGGCGTCTTTGGGGTGAGACGGGTTGGTCTGACAGGCAACTAAGTTCTTGCCTTTTAAGTTGTGTACGAACAAGCGTTCTACTAGTGTCTGTGTATGGCAGCGGCACTCAGTGATGGGTTTGACGACATCACCAAGGCACTCGATGAGATCGAGAACCGGATCGCGTTTGTTGTCGATTCCGGTGAGATTGGCAACGCACTATTGGATGCGGTGGCGTTAGGTCACCGGGTTGATGGGTTGACGAGCCGGTTGGCGTTGGCTGCCAAATCCAATGGGGTATTGGCTGGGGCAGGCCAGCGCACGGCTGGCCAGTTTGTGGCCGCCCGTACGAACAGCTCAGCGGCGAAGGTGAGTCAGTTGGCGACTGCGGGCAAGTGGTTGAAGGACTTCCCGGTTCTCGAAGCCGCCTTCGGTAAAGAACTCACCCAACAACATGTGAGCGTGCTCCGCACCCATCTCGACGGCACCTACGAGATGCGTGCGAAGTTGATCGATGATCAGCAGTTCTTTGTTGACTGCGCCGCCACCTGCTCGTTCGCAGGTTTCGAAGAAGCATGTCAGTACTGGCTCGTCATGATCGATCCCGATGGCAAAGAGCCGACAGAGCAGATCGAAAAGAGTCGTTTCCGGGTCGGTCACGGCCAAGGTGGGCGCGGCGAAATCACCGGAGTTTGCGACGCAGTCACTGCGCAAGCGATTCGTACTGCGGTTGATCATGAAGCCGAAAAGATCCGCCGCACCGACAAGCAAGCCGGGATCGAGCGGACCGAAGGCCAACGCAAAATGGCCGCATTGCACGCACTAGTCGCACGAGGGTTCGCCCGAGACGACGGTACCTATCCGGCAGCATTGGGCAACATTGTGATGTCAGCCAAAGTCGCTGAATGGGCCCTCGACCGCCTGAATGGCAACAACACCGACGACACCGTGCCCGTTCACCCCACCGACATTGATGGCCGCTGCGAACTCATCGACGGAACACCAATACACCCGTTCCTCGCACTTACTGCCCTCGGCCTCATAGGACCAACCGGCACGATCAACAAGACCATTCTCCGCCGCTATGTCATGGAAGCCGACAGCCGCCTCCTCGACGTATCCGCAAACGCCAGAATCTTTCCGGAGTGGATGCGCACCGCAGCCTTCGTCCAATCAAGAGGCAGCTGTGAAACCCTCGGATGCGACGCCCCTCACAGCTGGATGCAAGTAGACCATGTTGATCCGGTCGACAACGGTGGCGAAACCCGATTCGATCAGGCCCAGACGCAATGCCGGCCCGATAATCAAGCCAAAGGCGCCACCACCGGCCTCACCGCCTGGCGAGATCGAACACCACCGCCACGCCGAACCCACCGACTGCCGCGCGCATCTACCACCAATGATGATGAAGACGCCGACAGCGGCTGATACCGACCAACACCCAGACCCAATCGGGCCGTACCGCGCAGCCGCGCTCACTTTCGAGCGTCGCAGGTCAGCCTGGAGGCGAGGACTCTCGGTCGAGCCAGCCCGGGGCTGTTGCGTCGGCGCCGATCGATCGAAGTTCTTGCACCTGGGACTCGGCGGTGGTGAACTGGCGGAGTCGGTCAAGCCACGTGTCGCGATACTCAAGATACGCGATGTGCTCTTTTTCGGCATTGGTCCAGTTGCTGCGTCGCAACGATTCGATCGTGTTTCGACTCGCAAGCACCAACGCGCTGAGCTGAGCGCGCATCTGTGCCGCCGGATGTTTCTCGATGGCGTCATCGATCGCGGGACCGAGACGCACATGGCCTGCAGTCAGGTCGGCATTGAGATCGATGGCCATTCCGCCGTCAGAAACTTGCTTGAGCACCATCTCGTGGTTCTCGATCCACGCCTTGACCGCTGAGCCGTGAGCTCGATGCCACACGCCAAGCTGAGCTTGAGTTACCTGGGTCTTGCCGACAATCGGCGCAGGTGCGGAAACAGCGACCGGTGCTTCGACCTCGGCAAGCTTGCGGCCACGCATGAACAGCCATGTGGCCAGCATCAGAAACAGGCAAACGCCGATGATGATGAGCGGAATTGCGGTATCCGGATTCGAGAACTCAGGCACTGCGTCGAGGGTACTGGCCGTGGTCGCTCAGAACTGGACACCCAGGTCTTTCGTACCGGCCGACCTGGCTGGGGCTACAGCCAGAGGGTGGCGGCCACGGCAACGAAGTTGAACAAGGCGTGGGCAATCATCGACGGGGCGAGGCGCTTGGTCGCGATCACCCCGGCGGCGAGGATGAGCCCCACGACCCCAAGCGCGCTCAACAGGACTGTCGTCTCTTGCCAGGTTGCGCCGCTTTGCCAGTGCGGCAGTGCAAACACGGCCGACGATGCAACTACGGCGAAGATGGTTCCGAAGTACTTCTTCAACGTGTGGAGAATGAATCCGCGAAACAGCAGTTCTTCGGCCAGGGGTGCTCCGATGACGACCAGCAAGACCACCCCGATGAGCCAGGGGGAACTGTCGTAGTCGTTGAGAATGCCTGCGTTCGAGGCATCGTCGGTGTTCTCGAGGCCAACGAGCCTGGCTGCGGAGACAGTGGCGATCTGGCCGCCGATGACACAGGCAATGGCGAGTCCGACTCCGAAGCCGATGTCTCGCGGAAAATTGATACTGAAGCCGAAGAGATCCCTCAGGGTGCTGTTTCTGCGTTTTGCGACGATCCACGGAAACGTCGCCTGAATCACCTGATAGGACAAGCTGAGCGTTACGAAGCTGACCGCCGACAGCGTGGCAACCTCGGTCGCACCGCCTTCGGAGTCGGTCGTGCCGACGAGCGCGCCGAGAATCGGCGAGATGATCAGTGCGAAGAGCAGAAACAGGCCCATCACATATTCGAGAAATGTCAGCAGTGGGTCGCCGAGGGTCGAGCGACCCTTTGGCTCCGTTGCCGGAGTTGCGGCGCTCATGGGGTGACGGTCATCGTTAAATATTTGCTTCTATTTCACGCATACGCACCCCAGACCGTACATTTGTTGGCTGTTCAATCAACACGCGTAGCTAGGAGCTAACCATGGGTAGTCTCGTCGAAGGGCGTGTCGCAGTAGTCACCGGGGCCGGTCGAGGCATCGGTCGCGAGCACGCACTGATGCTCGCCGCAGAAGGCGCCAAGGTTGTTGTCAACGACCTTGGCGGCAGCACCGACGGCAGCGGCACCGACGCAAGTCCGGCCGAACAGGTCGTGGAAGAGATCAAGGCAATGGGCGGCGAGGCTGTTGTCAACGGCGGAAACGTCGCCGACTTCGCCGAAGCCAAGGCCATGATCGACCAAGCGATCGAGACCTTCGGCACGATCGACATCTTGATCAACAATGCTGGCATCTTGCGAGACCGCATGGTCTTCTCGATGAGCGAGTCCGATTGGGATGGTGTGATCAATGTGCACCTCAAGGGCACCTATGCCCCGAGTCATCACGCCGCTAACTACTGGCGCGAGCGGGCCAAGGCGGGCGAAGACAACGATGCTCGCATTATTAATACGTCGTCGCCGTCAGGCATCTACGGCAACATCGGCCAAGCCAACTACGGCGCAGCCAAGGCTGGCATCGCGGCGTTCACCGTCATCACCGCAATGGAACTCGCCAAGTACGGCGTGACGGTCAATGCACTTGCGCCCGCGGCCTACACCCGTATGACGGCCGATCTGCCCGGCTTCTCTCAGATGGATGAGGAAGCTCAAGAGAAGCTCGGTCCTCGCTGGATCGCAAACGTCGCGACGTGGCTCGCAAGCCCCGAAGCGTCGGGCGTGACCGGACGCATCTTCGACGTTGCCGGTCAGCGAGTCGGCATTGCCGAAGGCTGGGTACTCGGACCTCATGGTCAGCAAGGCGAAGATCCAGCCTCGGTCGGCGACGTCGTGAACCAGATCATGGGCGATGCGCGCCTGAACAGCAACATGTTCGGCCAGCCTGAGGGCGGCGTCGGCCGGCCCAACTAGACCTGAGCCCACCTCTTCACGTTTCTGACGATTTTGGTCTACATAGTGAACCAAAATCGTCAGAAGCGTTGGCCTTCGGGCGTGCTAGCGGATGTGGTGGAGCTCGACTTGAATGATGCGGCCACCGACGCGTAGTCGGTCGCCTGGTTCGAGCGGGAGTGTGCTTGCGGGCGCAACTCGGGTCCAGTTCTCGGCTTGGCCCGCGCGGCTGAGATAGGTGCCGTTGGACGATCCCAGGTCTTGAATGAAGACAGACCAATCGTCGAGCACGATGCGCGCATGCTTGCGAGACAACGACAGCGTGTCATCGGTCAGGATCATGGGCGAGGCAATACCGGCGACAACATCGTCGTGCGAGGTTGGTTCGCGTCCGATTACCAAGTCTTGACCGAGCGAGTACGTAGTGCCATCGTCGATGACGAGAACGCCGAGCGGTGGCCGAGGACCGTTGAGTAACACAGTGGTGTGATGCACGCCCATCTTGGTGCCGCACTGTGAGCAGTACACGGCGTCGGGGTGGTTGTGATGACCCTGCGAACAGGCAACGCCGAGCACCATGACCGGCCCAGCCCCGGCGGGCGGTGCGGGTGCTGGCGTGGGTGCGGGTGCGGCGACTTGTTCGGGTGCTGCGCCAACGTGCCCGCCGACCGATGCGGGTGTCGAATCGGCAACTGGCGCTGGGTCGACCACCACTGCGGGGAGCCCCGCGTCGGTGGGTGCCGCCAACGGGGCGAGCGTCTCGAGCGAGGCGCCACCAACGGCGATGTAGACGCCGTCGGCCTCGGTGGTGCCGCGCTCGAAATCGGTTACGCCCGCTGGGGATCCAGAGCTGGTGCCGAGATGAAGGTGGATGGTCGCTGCAGTTTCGTTCAGGCTGGTGCCGATTGGATGGACGACTACGTGGTCAGCGCGCGAGTTGACGACAAGCCGCATCGATGGGGACTCAATCACAGACGTTGCAGCGCCGGAAGCAATGAGGTACAAGTCACCGCCGGCGGTGAACAGCATTGCAAAGGCGTCGTGGCCGCCGGTTTGGGCGGTGGCGACAATTTGGTCGATGAGATCAGACTCATTCTGTTTGGCGTCGATCAACGCAATCATGTCGCCGCCGTCGGCACTGGTAAGGACTATGAACCCAGCTCCGGTGCGGTGGGCGAGCCCGTTGCCAGCCGTGACTCGGGCTTGGGCCGAATAAAGATCTGCTTTCACGAAGGTCCCCGTTGTGTTCGTGAGCGGTTGCTCGGGTAGACGGTAGTGCGGCTAACCGTGTCTCGGCGACCCGATGGTTGCTGCAGTGATGATTAGTTTGGAGTCTGGCGGAACCTCATGGTTGGCGACGAACGCATCGAGCTCGCCAAGCGGGATCCGCTTCGTGCCGGTGACCTCGCCGTCGTTGAACAAAAACGGGCCGTCGTGGCGACAGACATACAAGCGTCCGACGACGGCCACCCCTGGCGCCTCGAACGAGACTGGTCCGTGATCGACGAGCTCGCCACCGGTCACGCCAGCTTCTTCGAAGAGTTCCCGATGAGCCGAGGGTTCCCAGTCTTCACCCACATCACAGACGCCGCCAAAGGCAAGATCCCAAGCTCCAGGGAATACGTCTTTCCAATCGGCGCGCTTGTGCACGAGTAGCCGGTCTTCGGAGTCGAGCACGGCGATGTAGACCGAGCGGTGCCGCAATCCACGTTCTCGCATCTGGGCGCGGCTCACGATCTCGATCACGTTGCCTTGGCGGTCGACGTGTTCGACCAGTTGGGCGGCCGCAGCTTGCTTCAGTTTTGCTTCGTCATCGGAACTCATGAGGTAGGGCCTTCTTCGACTTCGATGAGAATTTCGGCGATGCCTGCGTCGGTCGCGTCGTTGTGGGTGCCAGTGATCACGAGCACGATCTGGTCGGTCGAAACGTCGAACGCAATGGACTGCGGTCCAGCATCATCATCGAGGACTTGGCTCACTTTGGCTGCTTGGCTCTCAGCGTCGAAGCCGGTCGCCCAGTCGATACCGCTGACCCGCCCGAACTGGGTTGATTGCCCATTGGAGATACCCACCCGACTCACGAGCTGTTCTTCGCTCAGTTCGATCAGATAGGACGTACCCGCGACGAGGAATCCTTCGTCGCTCGGTTCGATCCCCCAGTAGGTGGTCTCGTCTTGGTCGAGCGCACTGTCGGCGTCGAACGGCTTCGGCATCTCGGTCTCGGCAAGCGCGTCGTATCTGACGATGACGGCACCTCCCTGGGTGCGGATCGTGGCCGGCGACTGCGACTGTTGCCACAACAACAGCCCACCCAGAGCAACCGCGCCGAGAACAACCAAGGTGCTGAGTAGCGTGATAGTGCGACCGAATGGTTTGCGGGTTGGCGATGGTGTGGCGTATCCGGTGTCTCCGGTGAGAGGGAACGGCACGTTCTGGGTCGGGCTGTGCTGCGGTGAAGCCGGCAATGGCGAAGCCGCGGGGTGAGATGGAGTAGCGGGAGCCGTGCCGGCGACGGGCATTCTGGTGACCGGTTGACCAAGCTCGTCCTGGACATTTTGCAATGCATGTCCGAAGGCGCCAGCGGTTCGAGGTCGATACTCGGGCTGTTTGGCAAGGGCGTGGGCAATGACGGTAGTGAGCTCTGGCGGGGCGATTGATTTGTCGAGCCGAGGCGGAGGCTCATGCAGAATGCGGGTGATCGTTGGCGCAATCTGCTCGCCAGATGACCCAAGAAACGGCGGGTCGCCGGCAAGCAGCGTGTGCAGCGTCGACCCGAGGGCATAGACATCGGTAGCGGCAGATGCCGGGTCGCCATTGAACAACTCGGGTGCAGCATGGGCAATGGTGGTGGCCAGCATGCCGGTCTCGGTCTTGTTGCCGTCTTGCATCGACGCAATGCCGAAGTCGCCGAGTTTCGCTACGCCGAGTCGGTCCAACAGTATGTTTGCGGGCTTGATGTCTCGGTGTAACACATCGGCGCGATGGGCGGCCTCGACGGCATCGGCGATCTGAATCATTGCAGAAACTGCGTCAGGCCATGCCATTGGCCCGTCGACGAGCTGCTCTTCGAGTGAACCTCCCGAGAGAAGCTCGAACACAATGAACGCTTGCCCATGAGCGGTTGAGCCGGCGTCGACCACGGCCGCAATATGGGGATGCCAGGACAGTGCACCAACGGCCTGGGATTCGCGATGGAAGCGACGTACGAGGTCATCGTCGGGCATGGGGTCGGTCAGAAGTTTGATCGCTACGTCGCGACCCACCGATAGCTGTCGGGCCCGGTACACGACGGCAAAACCACCGCTGCCGATCGGTTCCAGATCGGTATAGCCCGCTATCTCAACCATGGCGATACCCGCCACGCTGCTCGACACGCGGTTGGCGCCAGCTTGGGGTGCGTGACGGGGCGGGGCAGAGCACAGACCAATGGTAGTGCTGGGCCAGGCGCGCCAACGGCGAGGCGGTCGGTACCGCCTCGCCGATAGGAGCACCTAGCCATTGCTGGCTACAGCAATGGAGGGAAGCACGAGTCGTTGATGCCGTCATCGTCGGTGTCAAACAAGAAACCCTGGTCTGGGTTGAAAGTGTCTTCGCAGTTGTCGCACGCATCGCCAACGCCGTCCTTGTCGCTGTCGCGCTGTAGTACGTTGGTAAATCCTGCGCAGTTGTCACACTCGTCGCCGTAGAAGTCGCCGTCACGGTCACTCTGGCTAGGGTTTGGAATCGGGCAGTTGTCCTCGCCGTTACATGCGCCGTCGCCGTCGTCGTCGCCTTGGCTGCAGGCAGGCTCCTCGCAGGCATCGCCTACGCCTTGGACACCATAGGTGTCGGCCTGGTCGGTGTTGAAGGTGTCTGGGCAGTTGTCGCATGCGTCGCCGAAACCGTCACGGTCGTCACGGTCTGACTGACCTGGATTGGAAACGGTTGGACAATTGTCTTCGTCATTGCAGACGCCGTCGTTGTCGTCGTCGCCTTGACCACAAGCCGGCTCTTCGCAGGCATCGCCCACGCCCTCGACACCATCGGTGTCGGCCTGGTCGGTGTTGAAGGTGTCTGGGCAGTTGTCGCACACATCGCCAACGCCGTCTTTGTCGGCATCGCTCTGGTCAGGGTTGAAGATGCCCCAGCAGTTGTCGTTGTTCGGATCGCCAGGTGCTTCGCAGAACAAGTCCTGATCAGCATCGATGCAAGGGGTCTCGCATTCGCCGTTGTCGTTGCGGACTTGGCCGGTTGGGCATGGGACCTCGGGGGTTTCGCATTCGCCGTTGTCATTGCGGACTTGGCCGGTTGGGCATGGGACCTCGGGGGTCTCGCATTCGCCGTTGTCGTTGCGGACTTGGCCAGTTGGGCACGGGACCTCGGGGGTCTCGCACTGGCCAGCGTTGTTGCGGACTTGGCCGGTTGGGCATGGAACCTCGGGGGTGATGCACTGGCCAGCGTTGTTGCGGACTTGGCCGGTTGGGCATGGAGTCTCGGGGGTGATGCAGATGCCGTTCGCGTTGCGCACCTGTCCGGTGTTGCACGGAGGAGCACACTGGTTGTTGATGACCTCGTTGGGAGTTTCGCAACAGTCGCCGTTGAGCACCGTGCCCTCGCATGGCTCACAGCGTTCGCCACCGACGAACTCCTCGAGCAGGTACCACTCGCCATTGGTTGCTTCGTACTCGACGATGCCGCCAGCAAGCTCACGGGTCTCACCCGTCAAGGTGACAACCTCGAACTCGGCCCCTGCGGTGCCGACACAACACGTGGTTGGGTCGTCTTCGTCGATGATCGAGCCGTCGAAGGGGCACTCGACGTCTTCGCAGTTGTCTGCGTTGACGAAGAACGTTTCGGGCACCCATTCGCCGTCGGTGGTCTCATACTCGACCACACCGTCGGTTACTCGGGTCTCACCAGTGAAGGTTGCGATCGTGCCGACAATGGCGGCACCGGTGGCGAAGCCAACACAGCAGTCGTAGGAGACGCTGTCGCCTTCGTTGATCACGAGGAGCAGCGAGCTGTCAGGGCAGCCGCCGTCGTTGCGGCAGTCGTCGAGGTCGACGAACTGGGTGGCTGCGACCCAACCAGATTCAACTCCGGCGACCACTCTATATGAGTCGTTGTCGATGTCGTAGTTGGTCACCACGCTCGGTGTCGGTCCCACGAAGGTGAGGATGACGGTGGCAAGTGAGGCCTCGTTGTAGAGGTCACCACTCACGCAGCAGGTTGACACATCGCCCGGGCCGTACGCCTTGAGGACCTTGGCGCTTGCGAGCACGTCGAGTAGTTCGGGATCGCTGAGAGGCTTGCCGTCGTTGTCGCCAACCAGGTCGCCGCCGCCGGGGCAGTCCATATGTTGGCACACGCTGGCATCGACCACTGCGGTCTCGGGGAACCAGGTGCCATCGGTGGTCTGGTACCACGCTGGTGCGGCGCCAACTGGTCCGTTGATCACGTCGACGAACTGGCCGGAGCCGATCTCGACGGGTGCGCCCCCAGGCGACACGTAGAGCGCTGACACGCAGCACTCGCCGCTGTCGGGTCGGTCGAGCCGGTCACGTTCGGGCTGCAACAACGCGGTTGCAGCTGCTGCATCGCTGGTCAGCGAAGCGTCGCCGGTGCTCTCGAACTCACCTCTGAGGATCGCGTCGTAGATGTCTTCGGGGTAGCCACCGTCGTCATATGGGTCTGGACATTCGCTCACGTCGCAGTCGCCGAAGAACACGATGTCTGCAAATCGGAAGTAGTGGCCCGTAGCCGTCAGGTACCAGGTCGTACCGCCAACGTCGATCTCGTCGACAACGACGACTTGGACAGGTGTCGGCACCAGTGCCACGTCGCCAGCATTGGTTGAGTTGAACAGCGCTGACACGCAGCACTCGTTCCACGGAGTGCGCTCGCCGTCGTCCGAGCTCATCGCAGTTGGCATTTCGGTTGTGCTGTCGACCAGTCGCGAATCTCGGATTCCTTCGAGTTGGTCATCGAGTGGGGTCAGGTATGGCGATTGTGGACATTCGGGAATCGAGATGTCACGGCACTCGTCGTCGGTGAGCACGACGAGTTCGGTCAGATCGAGCCAGTAGCCGTCGCCGTCGATGCCGACATAGACATACGCATCGGCGCCATCGAATCCGATCTGACCATGAATGTCGATGACCTTTGGGCTCAGGATTGGTGCAAACGTGGCGCCATCGGTGCTGAAGACCGCGTAGGCGGTAGCGCTCGTGATCACGCACTCTTGGGTGGGCTTGCAGTAGTCGTAGCCGTCGAAGAAGTCCGCTTGATCGACCCATCCGGTCGGGCCGCCTTGGGCCAACATGACCTGCACTCGACCGTCGGTAGGACCGTCGAGAATCAGCACCGGCGAGTTGTTGATGAAACCAACAACGTCGAAGCCAGTGGATGCCTGGTACACGATTGCGTTCATGGCGCAGTCATAGGTCGGAGGCTCACATGCCTCGTCTTCAAGGGGGGTATAGAACAGGTTGGCGATCCAGCCATAGGTGCCGGTGCCGTCGTTAAGTCGAATTTCGGCATGGGTGACGACAGGATCACCGGCGAAGTGGCCAGTGAACTCGGCCCAGATGATGCCATCGGCACCAGGGATCGCTACGCCGCCGGCCCGGTCAGTGACCGGTCCGCCCGTGTCGATGCACTGCCGGATCCGCTTGCATTCTGAGTCGTCTTGGTTCAGATCAGACAGTTTCACGAAGGCGCTGTTTTGCACAGACGCAGCTGGTTCGGTGAAACGAATCAACAGGAAGTCGTTTTCGATGACCTCGCCGCCGATGCCACCCACTGGGCTGATGGGGGCGAAGATGTCGAGCGTGGTGTCCACTGTGCGGACCTCGCCGGTGACCCGGCCAACTGGGCTGGTCATGTCTGACGAATGCCAGGTCTTGACCTCGCCCGGTCCGGGGCAGTAGCGGTCGGTGGTCGGAATGGGGCAATAGTGCTTGCGCAGGTTGTCAGAGCGGACCCAACCGCTTTGGGCTTCGTCGGAGCCCCACTTGACTTCGTACCAGGTGGCGCCGCTGTCGAGGACGGTTTGACGGCCGGTCAGCAGCACGTCGCGGGTGCCGGGGTCACGCTTGTCGTTGCCGCCGGGGGCCAAGAACACGAATGCGCCGTACACAATGCATCGCGGTGGCATGTGCTGTGGCAGGCGTGGTTTGATCGGGTTGCCGCAGTAGCAGCGGGCCCGAACATCACCGTTTTCGTCGACCAATACTGCGGTGCCGGCTTCGAGGATGGTGTCGATTTCATAGGCCGCACCGGTGCGCTCGTCGAAGCCGTGATTCACGGTGCGGAGGTCTTCGCTCAATTCGCGAACTTCGAGGCTACGGATATAGGTTGCGATCTCGTTGACCTGAATGTTCTGCACTTTGGCCCAGGCTGCGGCTTTATCTGGGTTGGCGTACAAGAACGAGATGAGGCGCTCCGGATCACAGGTGTTCTCGGCGGTACCGCCGTAGAGCCCGGTCTTGACCGCGGCGTCGAGCGCGGCAACGTCGAACTCGGGTCTCACGACCGTGTCGCCGTCCTCGGCAGTTGATTGCGCCAGAAGAACCTGCTGCTCGATGTCATCTTCGACCTCGGACTTATAGACCTTGACCTGTTCGGCCAGTGCAAAGAACGGGTCGGTGCCGGGAGCGTCTTTGGGTTCGAACGACGGGGTCGTCGACGCCACTTCGGTCACCACGTATTGGGGAACTTCGCTCGCGGTATCGTCACCTCGGTTGACCATGACCAAGCCAGCAGCCGTGGCCAGGCCGGCGATGACGACAAGCAGTGTCGCCACGATGGCAAACCGCTTACGCTTGTTCTCAGGGGTTACACCGCCGCCCGGAGGCATTGGTGGAGGTGGACCAGCTGTGAGGTCCTGCCGGTTCGTCGTCATCGTGGTTCCTTCCGCAAAGGTTCGGCCTTCATTCCCAGTGTCAACCAGGAGCAAGCCAGCCGACTGTTAAGTCGAACACACACAATGAGTTGCGGTTGTCACACCGCCAAGTGGTCCCGCCCCGCCGTTAGCTTAGGCCTATGAGCGACTTCGATCTCGATGGGCTGTTTGTTGAACCTCGTCCCGACGAGGACGCGTGGGAGGCATTCCTCGATCTTGCGCTGGAGCGGATCGGGGGCGATCGATCACCTGGGCTCACCAACAAGGCCCTGGCCGAGCTCGAAGACGTGCTCGAATGTCGCTTGCCGTTCGAGGTTGGACTCTTGTTGGTGATGGGGGTGCCAGCGGCCGATGGTTGGCATCAGTGGCGCGCGCCAGCCGATGAGGTTGCCGAATGGGACGAACAGGTCATCGACGGCATCTGCTTTGCTGTCGAGCACGACGACTTCTGGTTCGACGGCTGGGGACCGCGCCCGGCTTCGCTAGCTGCCCGGTTCGATGTTGTCCGTCAAGAGTTCGTTGACACTGTCCCGTCGCTGTTCCCCCTGTTTGGTCGTCACGCTATTCCGCTCACCCCAGCCCAAGAACAGGACTCATCTGACGGCAATCCGATTTTGTTCGTCGACCACGCGAGCGTGGCGTGGCGCGGCGATGACCTGGCGGCATGGATGCACCAACTATTTGAGGTGCCCTTGCCGATGTGGCCCGCTGAGCAGCGTCGATTCCCATTCTGGTCTGATCTCGCCCACGACGAAGCTGCTGATCCGTCGAGCTAGCCGCGATAGTCCTTGGCTGGCGGATAGAGCCCACGGAGCAGCAGCGGCGAGCGAAAGCGCTTCCACTGGCCAATGGGTTGGGCGAGGCGGTCGGCGACCACATAGGCCACGGCGGTGTTGAAACCCATACCGCTATGGCTACCAAACACTTCGACGTTCTCGGCAATCGGGCTTTTAGCTTCGAGACACAGGCGCCAGCTCACGACCCCATCGGTACGGCTGTAGATAGACGTTGCCGGCACGTGCAGTGGGGGCCGTTCGGCGGTCGCGAACGTTTCAAGAAATTCCGGATCGTGCAGCGGCTCGAGTGACTCCCATAGTCCTGACACCGCACTCTTGTCACCCAGGCGGGTGCGGAATGGGCTTCCGAGCGTGATGACCTGTCGGAAGTGCTCGGGGCATTCGCGGACCAGTACTCGGGCAAAGATGCCGCCGAGGCTCCAACCTATGATGCTGATTGGCTCGTTGTTGTTTGCTTTGCGGATCCGAGCAATGCGATTGCTCAGTCCCTGGACGATGTGAGGAGTCGGACCAAGATTGGTTCCCAGCCGCCACCCATAGGTGCGGTAGCCGAGCTTGCGCAGCAGCCATCGCAGCCGGGCAGTCGAACGGTCGCTCGCCGTGAATCCTGGCAGAACGAGCACGGGGTGGCCGTCGCCAGCAGGCAGCCGCCGAAGCAGCGGACCCAGCGTCCGCCAGTTGGCGTATTCGAGCGCAGCTCGCGATTCGAGCATTGTCATCCACAGCGGTGGAGCTTCTTCGCCGGATACGGGAATTGGAGGAGCTACTGCCATCGTGGATCCATCTTAGGGCGTGGTGCGAAAGCGACACGCGCCCGAGGCGCACGCGATGGGCCAGCGTCCTCGGGTATGCCCGCGTTCTGTGAGTGCAGAGTGCCCGATCGGGCACTCTGGGTACGCAGACGCTGGTCGCGGTTGCGTTGGGATCCCGGAACGAGCGGTCGAAGTCGGATGGGGATGTGTTACTTGGCAGCAGCCTTCTTGGCGGCTGGTTTCTTGGTCGCTGCCTTCTTGGCCGCTGCCTTCTTGGTCGCTGCCTTCTTGGCGGCAGGCTTCTTGGTCGTCGTCGTCTTCTTCTTGGCAGCGCCTTTCTTCGCAGCTGCTCTCGTGACGGTCTTCTTGGTGGCAGGCTTCTTGGCAGCTCGCTTCTTTGGTGCCGCCTTGGCCGGTGCTGCTACGTCGGTGGCTCCGGCTGCGGCAAACATGTCGGCGAAGGCGTCGGTGATGCACTCGCGGAACTCGGCCGGTTCGGTGATTGCTTCGGGATCGACGAAGATGCCGATATCGAAGCTTCCGCAATAGCTCATGGCGGTGATGTTGGCGCCGGTGCCAGCAACGGGCCCCATGGCGATGATGCGCTCGACCGCAGCACCGCCGCAATAGAGCTGGATTGGAGCGCCGCGAAGGTTCGAGGTAGCGAAGTCAATGCGTGCCCCTTGCGAACGGGCTGCTCGGGTGACGACCGACGTCGGAAGCATGTTGGCGATGCCTGACAGGGCGCCAAATCCACCGGTACGTTGAGCTTTTTCGCGAGCCTCGTTAGCGGCGTCGTGGACCAAGCGCAGCCGGTCCATCACCGGCATCGGGCCAGCTGGCAGGCGCACCGGTACGGGCGTGAACGAGTTGCCACCGGCCCTAGTGTCGGTGCGAGTGCTCAGCACGAAGCTCGAGTTGAAGGTCTGTACTGGCACGTCGCGTTTGGCGTGGTAGCGGTGCGCTCCCTCGGCGAGCCCAGCCAAGAAGGCGTCGTTCAAGCTGCCTCCGATCGCGTGGCCTGCGGTCTTCAGAGCATCCACGCTGAGGGTGACATGCTCGAGGTGGCGGTGACGCGACCGGCTCGTCCACAGCGGTGAACCGTGACTCTCGGCATCATCAGAAGGGGCGAGTTGATGCATTGTGGCGGCTGCTGTCTCGCCGATCGTGACGAGCTTGTCGTTCATGCGAGCAGGATCGGCTGGCCACATCGCGACCTCGCCTGCAATCCGCCGAGCGATACCCAGCTGGCGCCGAGCAACATGGGCGACGCTGTTGCGGACCGTGTCGGGGAGACTGCTTGCGCTATCGCCACCGGACTCCTTGACATCTGACGCCTCGATCGCTGCTGCAATTGCGCCTTCGAGATCAACCTCGTCGGGCATGGGCTCGGTGGGTGAGAGGTGTTGATACATCTCGGCCATGCGCATTTGGCCGATGCCATCTGCGATCACATGGTGCATCATCACGTACAGGGCACCGCGGCCGCCTTCGAGGCCCTTGATCGACACGAATCGCCAAAGCGGGCGAGTTCGGTCGAGCGGTTCGTTGTAGAGCCGGCTCGCCAGATCGAACAGTGCTCGTTGGCTCCCGTCGCCGGGCATGTCGAGCTCTTGCAAGTGATAGGTCAGATCGAACTCTGCGTCGGGCGCCCATGCGGGGGTGGACAGCCGCCCGAACCCGGGGACCACGCGTTCTGCAAGTCGAGGCATGCGAACAACTGCAGCCCGCAGCGTGCGTCGCAGGTGTTCGAAGTCGGCCGGCTTGTCGAGCAGGGTGAGCGAGGCGCCGCTGGCATTGAGCCACGGGTCCTTCTCGACATTCCACATGAGCGCCTCGTGGTCGCTCATGCGTTGGGTAGCGGTGAATTCTCGTTCTCTGCGAGTCATGGTGATGCGTCTTTCGGAGTGGGGCCAGCGGGTGGATCAGGTATCGGTGTGGATCAGGTATCGGTGCCGGGGCGACGGTCGACTTCGGCGTTGGGGTCGCCTTTGTAGCCAGGCGGGTAGGTGAGCGCCAATTCTTCGGCCGTTGGTGTGTGCTTGACCCCAGCCTCGGCCGGGAGCAGGGCAGTGATTGCCTTCATGATTGCTTTGGTGTCTGCGTCGGGCGACTTGTACTTCAACTTCACCGGGTCGCCGACCTTGACCGACACGTCGGGCTTGTTGGTTGGCATCAGCCGGGGGATACGGGCGCTTCGGGGCCAGACGTTTTCCGTTCCCCACAGCCCAATCGGGATCACCGGGGCTTTGGTCATGGCGGCGAGTTTGGCTGCGCCCCAGCGGCCTTTGAGTTCGGGGTCAAAGAACGCCGGACCCCGTGGGATCGTGCCCTCGGGGGCCATCATTACGATCTCGCCGCCGCGGATTGCTTCGGCGGCCTTGAGCAGCGGTTCGTCGGACCCAGATGCTCGCTCGACCCGGACACCGCCAACGGCGGCCATGAGCTTGCCGATGATGGGAGTGTCGAAGACTTCTTTCTTGCCGAGGCCGCGCAGGTTGCGTCCGGCGCGAGCGCCGAGCAGACCCATGACAGTGGGGTCGAAGTAGCTGCGATGGTTGAACACCATGATTGCGCCGCCCTCGGATGGGACCTTGTCGAGATCTTCGAATGTGATGTTGGCATAGGGAGCCATGATCTCTGGCCGCATGAATGGGCGTGACCATTCTTGGATCTCGCGACCAGCGATCTTGATGACGCCCTCGTTCTTGTCGAGATGACGGATAGGCCATCGCTTGAGAAGTGCCGTGGTGGTGAGATTCGGATCTGGGTTGACGGCCACGGGATGGCCGACCAAGTCGAGCATCGGCGAGTCGTAATAGCTGTCGCTGTAGGCGTAGCTGCGGTCAAGGCGGATCTCGTTGGCTTCGGCCCATGCTGCGACCGCTTCGGATTTCTTGACACCCCACACGAACTCGCCGTCGAGTTCGCCCAGGTAGACCCCGTGAGCACTCTTCCATCGGGTTGCGATCACATCGTCGAAGCCGAGCGCGTCGGCCAGAGGTCCAACAAAGGCGACCGGCGACGTTGTCGCCATGACCAGCTTGCGCCCGGCGGCACGGTGTTTTTCGAATAGCCCCGCAGCGAAGGGCTGAATGTTTTCGAGCAATTCTTGAGAGGCGGCAGCGGCTGCTGCTGCCACTGCGTCGACGTCCCAGCCTTTGGATGCTTTCACCGAAAGCTTCGCTGGAGCCATGGTGAGCCGGCTCTCGCCCACCTCTTCGTAGAACTTCAGGAAGAGGTTCGCAAGTGGAATGTCGCGATGTTCGGTGATACCGGCATCGGTCATGTGTTTCGCAAACACTGGTGCCGATGACCCGCGAATGAGCGTTCGGTCAAGATCGAAGAATGCTGCAGCTTTTGACATGAGATCCAGATTATGTCAGTCGCTGACATTAGTCAATTGCTGACATCAAATGGATGTTCCGCTACCGTGACCCCATGCCGCCGGCCCCCACCAATCACATGATCGACCCAGCACCACGGGTTACCGATCCCGATGCAGGTCGCCGCTCTCGCAAGAAGCAACGCACCCGCGATGACCTGCTTGCCGCAGGCGATGCGCTTTTTTCAAACCAGGGTTTCGACGCAACCACCACGACCGACATTGCCGAACGGGCCGATGTTTCGCAGCGCACGTTGTTTCGTCATTTCCCAACCAAGGAAGCCGTGCTCTACGGCGACATGGACGACGCTCGGCTGCAGCTACGTGCTGCGCTCCAAGCTCGACCGATCGGCGAGCCGGTGCTCCGGGCGGTGCGCACCGCCCTGCTGTCTCTGGCCGAGGATCACGAGCGCAACCGCGACCGGCGCCTGATGCAGGCTCGCCTCGCCGCAACGTCGCCGACCGTGCAGGCCTACAGTCGGGCGGTAATCCAAGCGAGCTGGGAACGCGAGATCATCGTGGCGGTTGCGCGCCGGCTCGAGGTCGACCCCATGGTTGATCCTCGACCCGAGTTGGTTGCCGGTGCCGCAATGTCTGGGGTGCGCATCGCGGTGCGCCAATGGACCGCCAGCGACGGCGCCGACGACTTCATGGCCCTCATCGCCAACGCGCTCGACGCGATACCTGCGCTCGCCGACCTCACTTGACGTGACCACCCCAGGGGTGGTCACGCTGGCTGATGTCGACACGCAACCCGCCTGACCGAGGCGGCGGTCATTTCCAAACTTGAGTGGAATAGACATAACTTTGTTGTGTTGGACGGTGAAGTCACATAGATATCTGCTGCAGAACCCCTGGCGGGAAGGCGAAGGTGCCTGATTCTGCGGGATACTGCACATTGATTCTCAGTTGAGAACGAGGAGAAAGAGACCGTCACATGGCGCTCGACCCAAAAAAGTGGACCCACAAAACCAGCGAAGCCGTGCAAACGGCGATGGAACTGGCAACTTCCCGTAGTCACCCCCAACTGACCCCGGACCACCTCTTGCTGGCCCTGCTCGGACAAGCCGACGGCCTGGTTTTGCCGTTGCTCCAGCGAGTTGGTGTCACGCCGCTGGCGCTGCGTAACAAGGTCGAAGATCGTCTTGGCCAGCTGCCGAGTGCCTACGGCGGCGATGCACCGCAGATGAACAAAGAGTTGTCACGCGTCTTCGCCAACGCCGACATTGCTCGCAAGGACCTCACCGACGAATACTTGTCGACCGAGCACCTGCTGTTGGCGATGAACGAGCGGCTCGACGTCGAAACCGAGGTGCTGCTCGAGGCCTTGGCCGAAGTGCGCGGAAGTCAGCGTGTCACCAGTCAGAATCCCGAGGACACGTACCAATCGCTTGAGAAGTACGGCACCGATCTCACCCGGATTGCCGCCGAAGGCAAGCTCGACCCAGTCATCGGGCGCGACGACGAGATTCGCCGCACCATCCAGGTGTTGAACCGTCGCACCAAGAACAATCCCGTACTGATCGGCGAACCTGGAGTCGGTAAAACGGCAATCGTCGAGGGTCTTGCCCGCAGAATCGTCGAAGGCGATGTGCCCGAGGGCCTCAAGAACAAGCGCCTGATCTCGCTCGATCTGGCATCGATGCTCGCTGGCGCCAAATACCGCGGAGAGTTCGAAGAACGACTGCAGGCAGTGCTCAAGGAGATCGTCGAATCCGAAGGCGAAGTGATCACCTTCATCGACGAGATGCACACGGTGGTTGGTGCCGGCGGAGCCGAGGGCGCCATGGATGCGGGCAACATGCTCAAGCCCATGCTTGCGCGGGGTGAGTTGCGCATGATTGGTGCAACCACGCTAGACGAGTATCGCAAGTACGTCGAAAAGGACCCTGCGCTCGAGCGACGCTTTCAACAGGTGTTGATCGAAGAACCATCGGTCGAAGACACCGTCGCCATCCTGCGCGGACTCAAAGAAAAGTACGAAGTGCACCACGGCATTCGCATCCAAGACGCAGCACTCGTGGCTGCTGGCGTGCTCAGCGACCGCTACATCACCGGACGGTTCCTGCCCGACAAAGCCATCGACCTGATGGACGAAGCTGGTTCGAAACTACGCATCGAGATCGATTCGATGCCCGACGAAATCGACCAAGTCGACCGCCGCATCCGGCAACTCGAGATAGAACGCGTCGCACTCGGCAAAGAAACCGACAGGGCTTCCGAAGAGCGTCTGGCCTCACTCGACGAAGAGCTGGCCAATCTCAACGAGGACCTGATCAGCATGCAAGCCCACTGGCAAGGCGAACGCGATGCAATCACTGCTATTCGCGACCTCAAAGAGGAACTCGAATCGATTGGTATCGAAACCGAGAACCGCGAACGGGCCGGCGATCTTGCAGGTGCCGCCGAGCTTCGCTATGGCCGTACCCCGCAGATCGAACGCGACATTCAAGTCGCTACCGTGCTGCTCGACGACCTGCAGCGCGATCGCAAGATGCTCAAAGAAGAGGTAGACGAAGAAGACATCGCCGAAGTCGTCAGCCGCATTACCGGCGTGCCGGTATCGCGACTGATGGAGGGCGAGGTGCAAAAGCTGATCCGGCTCGAAGAGGTCTTGCACGAGCGCGTGATCGGCCAAGACGACGCGGTCGACGTGGTTGCCAACGCAATTCGTCGCAGTCGTGCTGGCCTCAGCGACCCGAATCGGCCCATTGGATCTTTCATGTTCCTTGGACCGACCGGCGTTGGCAAAACCGAGCTGGCCCGATCGCTGGCCGACTTCTTGTTCGACGACGAGCGGGCCATGGTTCGCATCGACATGAGCGAGTACATGGAAAAGCACTCGGTGAGTCGGCTCATTGGTGCTCCGCCCGGATACGTCGGCTACGACGAAGGTGGCCAGCTGACCGAAGCTGTCCGCCGACGCCCGTACTCGGTCGTGCTGCTCGACGAGATCGAAAAAGCACACGCCGATGTCTTCAACGTGCTGCTCCAACTGCTCGACGACGGGCGCCTGACCGACGGTCAAGGCCGCACGGTCGACTTCACCAACGTGGTGTTGATCATGACCAGCAACTTGCCCATCGATCCCAAGGATTATTTCAAGCCCGAGTTCGTGAACCGCATCGACGACATCGTGCGCTTCACCGCACTCGAGTTGCCTGACCTCGAGCGCATCGTCGACATCCAGCTCGACGGGCTGTCGCGCCGCCTCGGCGAACGCCGCCTTGAGCTCGACGTGTCTCCTGCGGCTAGGGTTCGTATTGCCGAACTCGGCTATGACCCTGCATTCGGTGCCCGGCCACTCAAACGAGTCATACAGCGAGAACTCGGCGACCGGATTGCGCTCGCTGTTCTCGAAGGCACGTTCCCCGAAGGATCGATCGTGCACGTCGATGTCGACGCAACGGCCGATCCTGATATCGAGGGCGCCAACTTTGTGGTCTCTCAACGAGACGGCGCAGTTGCGGCCTGACGACATCGGCCTTGATGATCCCGTTTGCGAGGAGTTCAGCCGATCTACTTCTTTTGGGAGTGCCGTAACTTTGGCGCTGCCGTAACGTCTGGTCACTATGGACGAAGAGCCCCCAACTGATGCAGCGACCCGGCTGCTGACCCGGCTTCGTGAATTCTCACGCCAACTCGGCGACGACGAGCGCGAACTCTTCGCCGTGCTCATCGGGCCGGGAATCGCCGAACTCGCCGCTCCTAGCGGAGACGAAGTCGAAGGCTTTGGCGCAGACACGGTTCGGTGGGAGCCAACGTCGCTTCGCGACCGACTGTCCTCAGCAGTGGCCGACAGCGAATGGCACGTCGTCGACGGGTAGTACGCCTTTTCGCTGGTGCAACAGCGCTGCTCCTCAGCCATCAACTCCGTTGTCCCGGACGCAGCGTTACATCGTGGACCGTGGGGTCTGACCCAGGCGGTGCACGCGTGGACCGTGGGGTCTGACCCCGGCGGTGCACGCTGGCCGTAGAACTAGCGGCGGCCGAATGATCTTGTCAGTGCCGTGCTGCCCGATGACGAAAGCTTCAGAATGAACTGGCTCTTAAAGGCCCACGAGCGACCCAGTTCCTCGGCGCACGCATGCTGAAGCGAGGCCAGAAAGTCAGAGACGTTCGGCCACCGGTACGCAGGGTCGTTCACCAATGCATACAGCAACGACGTCGAAATCTGGGCTGGGACTCCAGCGGGTGCTGGCGGAGGGGTTGGATCGCTTACTGCGACGACGAGATCGGCGAGGTTCTTGTGCGCTGGCCGGGGCGTGCGCCCCGTGAACATTTCGTACAGGATCGACCCAACCGAGTACACGTCGGTGAAAGCTCCAATAGCGTCGCCCCGCACCATCTCGGGCGCTCGATGCACCCATTCGTCGCCGCTGTAGTGGACCATGGTCCGAGCGTTTAATTGCAGTGGTGCAGCCAGTCCAACATCGCTCACCACGACTCTGCGATTGGTGGTGATGAGCGCGTTCTTTGGTCGAACATCGCCGTGAAACACGCCGTGGCGAGCCGCAGCTTCGAGACCAGCGAGCAGCGAGATGGCGGCAACGCATCCGTCGGCCAGAGCGATCGGCTGCTCGAGTCCTGCGAGATTGGATTCAGACAGCGGCATCACGATCATGAGCTCAGCGTCAGCTTCGGCCAATTCCTGAATTGGCAGGATGTGCGGGTGGTCCAGCGCCGACGCAGCCCGCACGCTGGCAAGGAATCGGTCGCGCAGGCTCGGATCGCTGATCAAAGCTTGATCGACGACTCGCACTGCGATTTTCTCGCCGCTGCTCCGCTGTGCCGCATAGACCTTGCCCCAAGCGCCAGTCGCCATCAGGTGATCGACGCGCACCTCGCCCAGCGCGCTTTCGATCCTGTCGATGGGAGTGGCGACACGCGCAGGTGGTGGTGGCGGCAAGGCCTCGTCGCCCTCGGATGTGTCCGTCTCGGCGGTTTGCAGGTCCGCAAGCTCGCCGGCGGCCAGCTCAGCAGCGTCGGGCAGAGAGGTCGCGTCGGGCAGAGCTTCGGATGGCAGCGGCGCCGGGGCCCGCAACATCATCGTGCCTCGACCGGCCGCTTGAGTTTGTTTCATCGCAGGCTGGTCTGATGCCTCCAGCGAGTCGGAGGCGTTGCGAACATTGGCGGCGCATGCCCACAACAGCGACTTCACATGGAACGGTCGCAGGTCAGGGTGTTTTGATTTGATCAGCGCGGCGAACCCCGAGATGTGTGGCGCGGCAAAGGAGTTGCCGGTTGTGGTGGTGGTCTGGCCGTCGAGCCACGGCACCTCGACATCGATCCCGCGGGCCAGAAACTCGGTGGGAGGTTCGGGGTTGAAGTGATAACGGAGCGGGTCGTCGGTGGTGTTGCAAGCCACGCTGGTCACCGACGCATACAGCGACGGGAAGCTCGCCCGTTGCAGATTGTTGGCGGCGGTCACGATGAACGAGTTGGCGAAATAGCCGCGATCGCAGACCTCGTGAAACGGGAACGCCCAGTCGCGCTTTCCTGCACCGAGCGACAAGTTGATGACATCGAACTCCTGCTCGACCGCCCACTGCAGCCCAGCGTGAAAAGCTGCTGCCTTACCTCGGAGTCCAGGCCCGAGTACCCGCACACTCGTGATGGTTGCCTCGGGTGCAAGCGCGTGAATGATGCCAGCACACGCGGTGCCATGGCCATACACATCGTCGTGCGGTCCCTCGGTGATGACGACTGCGCCATCGCCGTCGACCGAGAAGTCAATACAGCCCTGTTCGTCGACGGAGCCCTCGAGCATGAAATGGCCAGCCTCGACGCCCGAGTCGACAACGGCAACCCGAACGCCGGCGCCAGTTGCGCCTCCCATTGCCCACTCGGGCGACCAGTGGTCGTCGAACGCGAGCCCCGGCATCTGGAGGAACGCACTCTCTTTTGTCCAGGCAGGCAGCTGGTCGTTCATGACTCGATGCTAAGGAGTGCCTCGATAACACGCGCAACACTGTCGTAGCGAGCTGGTAGTCGATGGGCCAAGTTCTCGAGTTCGGCGGACAGCTGCGCAGGCGACGCCACCGAGTAGGTGGCGTCGTCGCGTTCGATCACGATGGCAGCCGCAACCTGGGCGAGGCCGCTCAGCGCGTTGATGTCATCGAACCCGAACGTTGCTGCGTTTGCTTTACCCGAGACTTCGAGCACGGCCACGATGTCGTCGTCGCCACACGGCACCGCAAGCAACGACGGCGGAATGCCGGGGGCGCCTCCGCCGTTGGCGTTAGCGGCATCGCCGGGCTGGGGCAGCAGCGCAGTCGGCTGCCCGGCAGCAAGCACATAGGCCTTGGCTCCGGTCGGCTCGATGACGGCGCCGACGTCCTGGTGGCTCGCAGCTTGGCCCGCCGTACCTAGGACCACCAAGCCGCTTTCGTCGTGGTCGGCCAACAACCAGGCCGACGATGCACTGGTTGCATTCAGTGCCGCGTCGACGATGGCCTGGTAGGCGGGGCGGGTAGCACCCATAAGATCTCCGGTCAGCGTTCGGTGGGCGGAACAGGCATGCGCAGTGTGCTGCGCACATGTGGCGGACCAACCTCTGCGACCACCCGTGCTGTCGTTGCTTCGAGCTTCATGGTGGCACGTACGAGCGTTTTCGACGACGCTGGCAGCACGACAGTGCTGTTCTGGGCCTGCGACCTCTGCTGGGTGGCGACTAGCGACTCGAGCGTGGCTGCGTCGAAGACGAGAAGTTCGATCGGCTCGCTTGCGTGGAAGGTGGTTGGTTCTGCGCTTCCAAGAAGCGACGCTGCCCCAATGACGGCTCCCTGCGCAACATTGCGCAGCTCGCCAGTCGGCGTGATGATCTCGGCTTGTCCGCTCATCACAACCGCGATGCCGCCCGCTGGCGACGCTGCAGTCGAACCGGTGCCGAATCGCACTGTTTGACCCTGCGCGACAAGTTGCTGTAGCGCATCTGTGGACGCGGAGCGCAGCCATGGCAGGTCGATCAGCGCGGTCACTGGATCGTAGGAAGGCACGTCTGGCATTGGTGTCCCGGTCTGCTCTGACCAAAGTCGGCCATACATTCCACCACCGGCGAGCAACTGTTCATGAGTGCCTTGAGACTCGACCGCTCCGTCGACGAGAACAACGATGTGGTCGTAGTTGGTGATCGAGGTCAGCCGGTGCGTGACGCTCACCACGGTGCGGCCATGCACCGCCCGGTCAATGGTGTCGTTGATCTGGCGCTCGGTGGCAGCATCGAGTGCTGACGTTGCCTCGTCGAGAATGAGCAAGTTCGGATTCGCGACCAACGCCCGAGCAATTGCTGCCCGTTGTCGCTGCCCCCCGGACAAGAGTGAACCGCCTTCGCCGACGTTGGTATGTATGCCTTCGGGCAACTGGTCGACGAAGCTGTCGATCTCGGCTGCGGTTGCCGCCGCTTGCACCTGCTCGGGCGTGATGTCGTCGCCGCCGAGTTTGATGTTGTCGGCGAGCGAGATGTTGAACAGGAAGGGATCCTGGAAGACCACGCCGATCTGGCGGCGAAGCGATGACAGCGACCGCTCTCGGACGTCGACGCCGTCGATCAGCAGCGCTCCCTCGTCGGGCTCGAGCAGCCGCATCAGGACTTGTAGAACCGTCGACTTGCCACTGCCTGACGGGCCGACGAATGCGGTGCGTTTGCCCGCAGGGATGGTCACGGTGACATTGTCGAGCGTGCGGCGCTCGGGCGTATAGGAAAAGCTCAGATTTTGCAGCTGTATCGAATGAGACAGTTCGGGCAGTGGCGCAAGGTCCTCGCCAGCAGGTTCGACTTCGGCCGTGGTGACCTCTTCGACGCGTTTGAGCGAACCCATAGACATCTGCATGGTTTGACCGAGAGTCGTCAGCTCGGTGACCGGGCCGAGGAATTCACCCATCACGCCGAGAAATGCAACGAGGCCACCCAGCGTGAACCTGCCTTCGAAGATGAGCCACGCCCCGATCCCGAGCACTGACATCTGCAGGATGGTCATGATGAAGTTGACCGACAACCCGAACATCCCGTTGAACAGCGACATGCGCTGAGACGAAGCCACCAGCTTTTCAGATGCTGCCGAGAAGCGAGAGCTCTCACGGCCTTCGAGCCGGAACAGTTTGACGACCGGCCCCGCCTGATAGTTCTCAGACGCCACGCTCATGAGCGCCGCTCCGTCTTCCTGCAGCGCAACGCTGCGCTTCTGCGCCCCTTCGCCCATGGTGCGGTACACGACGGCGATGACCGGAGCGCCGACGATCACCAGCAACCCGAGCCACAGGTTGACCGACACCATGATGATGCCGCTCACGATCAACGACACCACCTGAAAGATGCCGGTATTAATGATCGCGGACAGGCCGCCTTGAAGCTGCCCGACGTCTTGGAACATGCGAGACAGAATTTCGCCTTGCTGATAGCCGCGCATCGAGCCCGAGCTCAGATGCTGGGCTCGCTCAAACATCTCTTGTCGAATGTCACGCACGACCGACGACGCGATGTAGTTGCTCTGGTACTGACGGCGAACCCCGGCGATCAGAGAAACCGCAAAAGCCGCGATGAGCAGCAGCAGGAGCCTCCAGACTCGGCTGAAGTCTTCGCTTGGGATGACCTCGTCGAAGAGGTGGCGAGTCACAAACGGATACACGGAGCTGAACGCCAGGCTGAGCAACATGTACCCGAACACTTCGATCTGGCGGATCTTGTAAGGCCAGAGCCGCTGCATGGCGAGCCGCATGAACTGGCCAGCCTCGTAATCAGACGCATCGTCGGCGATCCAGGAACGCACGAGCTGGTCGATGGGTTTTCCAAAGAGTTCGCGTGCGGTCGAATTGATCGATTCTGGCGCCGCCCCCAAGAAAGCGCGCACCGTCTCGTCGTTGGACTGTTCGACCAAGTGGTGCACGAACGCAGCTGCGGTTTGGGTCGAAAGCGGTTCGGGCAGATCAGTCCAGTCAGCGGGGGTTGCCTCGTGGTAGCCCGCGAGCTGTAAGCCGTAGCCAGCAATCAGTTTCTCGAGGCGTTCGGCGCCCGGAAACTGGGCTCCGAACATCATTGCCATTGCGCGAGTTGGGTCCTCGGGTGGCGAGTCTTCGGAGACCACACACCAGACCTGTGCTGATGGTGCATCGATGATGGACCCGGCCGTGATCAAGATGCCGTTGCGTTCGAGCGGATCGATCAGATGGATGGTGACCTTCGTTCCTTGCGCTTCGCTGCCGAAGCGAGCAAGCCGTTTGCGAGCCCGGCGAGCGCTGTCGAGCATTGACTTTGCCGCCTTGCGGCCAGCGCTTTTTTCGATGAAGCGGACTTCGATGTTGTCGCGCTCGACCATGGCAGCGCCAACAGTTGCGCCCGGTCCAGCAGCGACCGGTTGCACCATGGTGGCCGAGCTCACGCCTTGGGCTGGCTGCGCCGGCACAACTGGAGCGAGCGGGGCAACCGTTAGCGTGACACTTTGACCGAGCCGAACGGTGTCGCTGGGGCGCGCCATGGTGGGCACCTCGATACGTCCTTCGTTGATGAAGGTTCCGTTGGAGCTCCCGAGGTCGGTCACCACGCAGTAGTCATCGGCGGGCTCGATGGTGAGATGGCGGCGGCTGACCGAGCCGTCGCTGATGGCGATGTCGGCGTCGCTGCGGCCAACCGTGCTCAGTTGGTCGATGATGTGCGACGAGGTGCCACCGTCAGGGGTGACAATCGTGATCGTGTACTGCACGGCTAGTCCGCTTGTCCGTCCAAGTTCTCGACGAGCTCCTTGCTCAGTCGCCTACGAGCCCGATGTAAAAGGACCCGTGCATGACCTACATCAAGCGAGAGTGCGGCTGCAATTTCTTGGGATGTGAATCCGAATGTCGTTGCCAGCTCGAGCACGGCTGCATCTCGCTCGGACAGGCCGTCGATGCCGATCTGGAGCGCGCTGGCGAGTTCTCGCATGGCGGCCCAGTCATGGGCCGACCAGTCATCGGATACGAGCTCGGTGACTTGTTCAGGGTCGGTGAAGTCGGTTGCGACAGTACGCGACGACGTTCGATAGTGGTCGATGACCAGCCGTCGCGCGAGCTGTGCAATCCAGGGTCGGAATGCGTTGGTATCGCGCAGCGTCGAAAGCTTGGTCCATCCTCGCTCGAACACTGTCTGCAAGATGTCGTGCCGGGCGTCGGCATCATTGACATCTTCTCCCAAAATCTTGCGGATGTAGGGGTGGTAGCGCTCATAGAGCTGACCGTACGAGGTCGCGTCGCCAGCCTGAGCTGCGATGACGAGTTCAATGTCGGACGCAGTTGGCCTGGATCGACTCAAAGCTCGCTTTCGTGGCAGTGACGGCCGCCGAGGGTCGTCACTAGTAGATGGTTCCGTGTGGGTTTCCGCCGAGATACTCACGTGTTTCCTATGGGTTGTGCTGTGAGCCCATAGTGTGTCGCACTTCCATTAACGATGCATTAACGAGCTCGAAAAAATTGGGTTCGCGCTGGGTCACGGCTCGCCGCTAGTTCCCAGCCACTATGCTGGCGACCGGCGCAATAACGACGGTTATCGACGATCGGTGCATTGCCAGGCGCCCTTCGTCGGTGCAGCACAGAGGGAGACCGAGACACAGTGGACGCAGAGAAGGCACCAGTACAGGACTGGAAAACCGACTTCGATCACACGCATCCAGACTATGCCGCGAATGCCCATCAGATCTGGGACGAGTTGCGGGCCGAATGCCCGGTGGCGCACAGCGACCGGTTTGGTGGCATGTGGCTCCCAACCCGACACGAAGACATCGAGGCCATTGCCAAGAACGAACATGGGCACTACACCAGCCAGGCTGTCGTGGTCAGCGAGCTGCGCCCCGGGATCGACCCGCCGATCGGGGTGGCGCCGCCGATAACCAGCGATCCACCGTTTCATGCTCCCGCTCGAAAATTGTTGCTGGGCCCGTTTGCGCCGCGCCAGGTCAACGAACTAGAGCCATTCACGCGTGCCTACTGTCACGAGCTGCTCGACGCTGCGCTCGTCAAGGCAGACGAGCAAGGATGGTTCGACGCCGCAATCGACTACGCGCAGAACATTCCCGTTCGGGTGATTGCCGAGATGCTTGGTTTGCCGCCCGAAGACGGCGACACGTTTCGGCGCTTCATCCACAACATCATCGAAAATCCGATTGAGCGCGACATACCCGAAGAAGACGGCATCGACTGGTACATCGACCAGCAGATCGCAAGGCACAAAGCCAATCCCAAGCCGAAGGGCGAGGGAGACCTCATCGATCACTTGCTGCAGGTCGAGATCTTTGGCGAGCCGCTCAGCCAAGAGCATGTGCGCGGGACCGTGATCTTGTTGCTGGTCGCCGGCATCGACACCACGTGGTCATCGATCGGATCTGCGATCTGGCACTTGGCCCAGAATCCTGGCGATCTCGAACGATTCCGCAACGACCCCGACGTGCGGCCCTTCGCCATCGAAGAATTCTTGCGTGCCTATGCCCCGGTCACGATGGCTCGCATCGTGGCTCAAGACCACGAGCTCAACGGTTGCCCGCTCAAAAAGGACGACTGGCTGCTGCTGCCATTCCCCGCCGCCAACCGCGATCCCGAAGCGTTCGACGACGCCGACAGTTTCATCATCGACCGGCAAAAGAACCGCCACGGCGCGTTCGGTTTAGGAATTCACCGGTGCCTGGGCTCGAATCTGGCACGCATGGAGCTGTCGGTGGCGCTCGAGGTGTTCGTCGAGCGAGTCCATGAGTTCACCCTCGTCGATCCGGGCTCGGTTCGATTCTCGACCGGCCAGATCCGCGGGCCTCGAGAACTCCCGGTTTCTGTGAACTCGAACACATAGCTCTGGCGCCGCGCGTGCGATACTCAGAACAAATTGCGGGAGGTCGATCTCGCAGGCTAGGAAGGTCCTCATGAAGATCAAGTACAACCGCGAGCTCTGTCAGGGCCACAATCGGTGTTACATGCTGGCTCCCGAAATCTTCGACGTCGACGACGAGGGCTACGCGGTGCTCAAGCTCGAGGGCGAGCTTCCTGCAGAACTCCACGACAAGGCACAGCTCTGTGTCGACAATTGTCCTGAGTACGCGATCGAGATCACCGACTGATCGACCAACGTCACGAGCGGGACCAGGGGTAAAAGTCACAAGCGGGATCAGGGGTCAAAGCGGTGGGTGCACAAGAACTTCAGGTGGCGCTGCCTGAGTATGAGGTAACCAAGGAACTGGGCCGCGGTGCCATGGGCATCGTCTATCTGGGGCGCCACCGGGCCCTCGACCGCCTCGTGGCCATTAAAGAACTGCCATCGTCGTTTGCGGTCGACACCGCGGTGCGTGAGCGCTTTCTCACCGAGGCACGGGTGGTGGCGGCACTCGATCATCCACACGTGGTGGTCATCCACGACTTCGTAGAGCGCGACGGAACCCTTGCTTTGGTCATGGAGCACCTGCCGAATGGCACGGTATGGGATCAATTCTTGAACCACGGGCTGGCGGCGCCGCGTGCCTGCGGTCTCGTCCTAGCGACTTTGGCTGGCGTGCACCATGCGCACGACCGCGGCATTCTTCACCGCGACATTAAGCCCGAGAACCTGATCTTCACCCACGACTGGCAGCTCAAGGTCACCGACTTCGGTATTGCCCAGGTACTCACTGGTAGCGAAACAATGGGTACCGAAGAGGGCGCGATTGTCGGCACGCCTGCATACATGTCGCCCGAACAGGCCGAGGGTCGCAGCTGCGGGCCTCAAGCCGACGTCTACGCGTCGGGGGCGATGCTGTACGAGATGCTGACCGGCTCGCTTCCGTTTCCCAACGAAACGACCGCCATGGGTATGGCGATGGCCCGACTGAACAGCGACCCGATACCGATTCAATCGGCAGGACCGTCGATTCCGGGTGCAATTGGCGAGGTCGCCATGGCAGCGTTGACTCGCAACGAGGGTGACCGTTTTGGCACCGCCGAAGATTTCGGCGTCGCTCTTGGCGAAGCTGCCGCGCAGACGTGGGGTCCTGAGTGGATGTCAGAATCAGGCATCGCCGTTCGTGGCAGCGAAGCGATCGAGCAAGCGTCGCGCACCACGGGCGACGGACTCGTTCGACATCGAGCTTCTGACGCCGACGAACGCGCCGTCGTCGAAGCTGCTGAACCTGCCGCTGACGCCACGCCGCTCTCAATCCACGACTCAGCCATCAAAGGGGTCGAAGCTGAAGCCGAAGCAGATGTCGCGGGCGCTCCGGCTATCGAGGCTGCCGCCGCTGGAGCCGCCGCGCCGGTGTCGCCGCCACCCCCGACACCGACTGCTCCGCCGGTTGATGCCGCCCGGATGGCCGCGGTCATCCCGCAACAGCGGGATCGGATGGTCGGCGCCAACCTGCACGACCTGGTTCCCGACGACATGCTCAACATGGCCGAGGTTCGATCACCGCAATCGCCCCTCGTTGCTGCGCTGGTGGCGGTGCTCGCGCTGGGTGCTGCACTACTTATCGCGCTAACTGGGCTTGGCGCTGATCCTGCGCCTGATGACCGGGCAACCGCGACCGTCAACGGGGTAGGGGTACAACGCCTGGCGGCTCCAGCCGAGGTCGACCTGACCGAACCATTCGAGATCGGCAACGTGGTGACTGACTCGGTAAGTGCCTCTTTTCTTGGCATCCCCATTGGGTCTGCGCCCGTTGTAGATGGCACGATCGACCCGGGCTACCTCAGGTTCAGTGGCGCCGGCGTCATAGAAATCACGCCCACTGGCGTCGATGGCCAGACCTTCCCCATTCGGGCCACCAACAGCGTGTTTCCCACGGCGCCGTTTGTCGCCGCCGCGATGATTGCGCTTGGCGGGCTGGCGTCGGTGCAGTCGAACCTGCGAGGCATGCGTTCTCGTCGCGTGCGGTTATCGCCCTACCTGGGATTGCTCCTCAGCGGCGCCGTTGCGGGAGCTGCCCTGTCGGTGCTTGCCATGTTGCTGCTTCAGACCCCAGCGGCGCTCAGCACCGTCGCGGCGTCGGCTGCTCTATTCGCAGTCGGGTCGGTCGCGCTCGGCGAGACCTATCGTCGGTGGCGCCGTCGCCGACGCCTCAAACGAGTCACGGTGGCCACGGGCCGCCGCCGTTGACCAGCTGGCTCAGTTGGTGGGTAGCTCGGCGCCCCACAGCACTGGGAAGACGGTCTGGTCGCCTACACCTTTGAGGTCAACCACCGCCGACTCGCCAAAGTGCAGGTCGCCGCGAGCGGCAGCAATTTCGCGCACGATCGACGACACGAGAATCTCGCCACCGTTTGCCATCGCACCGACTCGAGCGGCGATGATCACGTGACGCCCAAAGAGGTCACCAGAGTCTTGGCGGATTGCTTCGCCGGTATGCATGCCAATGCGCACCCGAACTGCGTTCGTAGGATCGGCCAGGGCCTGGCGATGCAGGGCTTGCTGAATTTCGCTGGCACAGATGATGGCTCTACGAGCGCTGTTGAACGTGATCATGAATCCATCGCCTTGATTCTTGACGATGAAGCCGGCGTGGGCAGCAACCCTCTGCTCGACCAGTTGGTTGTGCCAGGTCAGGATCTCGTACCACCGGTGGTCGCCCATGCCGAGAGCGAGTTCGGTCGATGATTCGATATCGCTGAACATGATGGTGACGGTGTCATCGGCGCTGCCACTTGGCAGCGAAATCTGGCCGCCGAAACTGGCTACCAGCTCTTCCATGCTCGTGCGCCGGGTCTCGTCTGATGCTATTGCAGGTCGGACGACGGGTTGGCCCGAATGGCTTCCCGGCGGCGGTGAGGGGGCTGGGTCACTGGTGCGGGCACTCGGGGCAAGCGGTGCCTGGGTAGTCATGTTGGGATCAAACGTCGCGACGATCGTGCCGCCGACATCGCGCCTGGTGGTTTGTCCCGTTGCTGGCGGAGGCAGCGGGGTCTCGAGAACGATGGCCGTGTCGCCAAGACCCAGAGTGGCGCCATGTTCGAGCAACGCTTCGCCATGGATTCTGCCCTGGTTGATATAGGAACCATTGGTGCTGCCGAGATCGGTCACCAGCACGTTGGATCCGGAAGGGCTCAGCCGCAAGTGCTGACGCGAGACCTTTTCGTCGGCAAGGAGTAACCCATCGCACTCGCGGCCGATTACCAACGGCTCGGCAATCGTGAGATAGAGCTGCGAGCGACCCGGTTGGGTCACCTTGACGATCGGATACATGCGCGTCCCCTCAACAAAAGATCGTACTGCTGATTCACCAGCGAGACGGTGCGGAGGCCAAACAGCATCCGGTTGCGCGCTGCTACACCGCCGCTGCGCCAACAACGGGCCCCATTCGTCAGCTGAGGCCTATGCCTTGTTCTCGGCGGCCAACAAGGCCAGGAATGCCGACAAGGACCAGGGTCAGAATGCCGCCGGTCACGGCCAGGCGACTGATGCTGCTGGCCTCGCCACGGGCGCCACCGATCTGACGATAGACAAACAGCTCGACTTCGATCTGCTCACCGCCACACGAGATTGTCTCGGTGTACGTGCCAACGTCGAGGGTGACGGTCTCGACAACGAACCTAGCGTTGCCCTCGTCGTCGACGCCGTCGCGAGTAAACCGAACGGCACCAGGAAGTGAAATGTCATCGACATCGCATACGGCCGGCAGCGACACCGTCGAGCGGCCGTGCTGGCGGACCGACGCCGACAGCGAGAGCACTTCGTCGGCGCGAGACTCCGGCTCTTGCTCGGGTGCGGCCTCGGGTTCTGAGTCGGGTTGGGGCTCTGGTTCAGATGGTTGCGTCGGCGTGGGTTCCGCGGTTGGTTCTGGCGTCGCAGTTGGCGCAGGGGTCACAGTTGGTTCTGTCGTCGCGGTGGGCGTCGGCGTCGGGTTGGATTCGGGCGTCGCAAGCGGAATGATCACCGGATCGGGGTCGAACACGACCAGCACCGCGGGTTCCGGAGTCGGGATAGGCAGCACCGTCGGAGTCGGAGGCGCAATGCAGACCGGCGCTTGAGCCGGCCCGTCGATGAGCACCGTGTCGTTACCCAAGAATGTCAATACTGAAACCACGATTGGTTCGCCCTGAGCTACCAGGTAAGGAGCTGCGCCGTCGCCATTGACCGACAACGCGAGGACACCGGCCGATCCTTCGGTGTTGAGGTCGACGACGACCTGTTCGCCTGCGCTGTCGCACGCAAGGGTGTAGTCGACGAACAGGGTGCCTCCAGGTTCGGCCACGGTCGAGGTGCAGGCAGACGGCACGCTGATGGTGGGGATCGTGATATCACCCGGAAGTGTGTCTGAACTCGTGACCACGATGGTTGCGGCCGTTCCGGGTGTAACCAGCAACGGAAGGTTCGGGTCGTTGTTGACCGAGATCGACTGCACAGTGCCGGTCGAGGCATCGGTGGGTGCCACGGTCACGAGGACCTGCGTGCCGGACACACAGGCTGCGTTACCAGTGAGTTCGATCTGGCATCGGTCTGCTACGCCGAGGGGAACTGATTCAGTTGCGCCGACGGCGACCTGAGCCGGCTCAGCTGCGACAAGGGCAATGTCGTACGAAGGCAGTGGTGCCAGTCCTCTGACCACGGTCACGTTGTCGTCAGGGTTTGCAGCAAAGCTGTCGCCGTTGATGATGATTTCGGCGGCCTGGGCGCCAGTGGTCGTGACCGTGACGACGATGCCGCCGTTGGCGCACTCGACGGTCGAGGTCGCAGTGACCACGCACGCCGGCGCTCGAAGCTGGATGCTGGCCATGTCGCTGCCGTTGAAGTGCACACCGTTGTTGACCGTGACCGTTAGCGTCGACTCGCTCGCCACAGTTTCACCCGCGGCTGGTGTGACTGCGGTGCCCGGGGGAACAGAGGCTGCGACCGTTGTGCTGAGTACTGCGCTGCCGGCCGGCCCGCCGTCGCCGGTCTGGCACACCAAGGTGGCCGCTACCTGACAAACCGGCGGATCGACTGTGATCGAAGCGCCGATCTGGCTGGACGGTATGTCACGAACAAAGACGCCGTTCGTCGCCCAAATCGTGGTCGGCTGGCCGGGAACGGCGGCGGTGCCGTTGGATGGAGTAACGGTTGCGGCTGCGGGCAGGTCACTGGTGTCGACGGCAAGAGTAGGTGCGCCGTTGACACATTCGATGACAGGGTCGACCACGCAACGAGCCGCCGACACGGTGGCACCCTGGCTGGGGTCGATCTGATTGTCGTCGTTGTCGACGACGATGGCCCCGGCGGGAGCAAGGTTGGTGAGCCGCGCCGCCATTGGTATGTCGGGAGAGTCGAAGCTGAATGTTTGGGTCGACGAGACTGTGCCGACGAGGATGGCCCCGGGAGCTTGGATGTTGCCGCCGTTGTTGCTGTTGTTCGGCGGCTCCGGCGCGAAGACAGAACCACCTTGGGCAGCCACGTCGTAGGAACCGGAGGTGGTGGTGACCTCGGCCAGCGGCTGGCCCGCGGCACAGATGGGTTCTACGTCGAGCCGCACCGTGCAGAACGGAACCGGCGAGATGGTGAGCTCGTCGATGTTGGTCGAGCTGAATACGACGCCGTTGGACACACCAAACGTGACCGAGCTTCCGGCAGGAAGCGGCGCCGATGTGTCTGCAAGTTGGGCGGTCGTTACTTCGGTGCCCGGCGGGGTCTGGTCCAGTGAGACTTCGAAGATTGCTTCACCCAGCGTGTCGCCTTGGCCGCACACTACCTGAGGGTCGATCTGGCATTCATAGGGTTCGACTGCGATCGGTGTTCCGCTGCTGCCTCGGGTAGCCGCGAGGCCATCGACAGTTGCCACGTAGAAAGCCCGAGGTTCGGAGAAGTTGGGAACTACTTCGATTGGGTCACCGCTGGCGAGGAACGTGAACGTTTCGCTGAACGCCGTTTCGAAGCTGCGAGGGGACTCGGTCGCGTTGTTGACCTGAGTGAAGCTGCCATCGCTTCCAGAGATTTCGGCTACGGCGATTCCGTTGGCACACGATGCTTGGGCATCAATCGTGATCGTGCAGCGCGGCACACGGATCTCAAGACTTGGCACCGGCGTCAGGAGTCGCAGCAGCCACACGCCGTTGTTGGTGGTCACGGTGATCGTCGAGCCGGGTTCGACGTTGTAAGGAGCCCCTTCGAGGTCGGCGAAGTCGGAAATCTCGGCGCCGTCGAGCTCTACGACCGTGCCGGCTGGCGTGCCATCGAGGTCTATGCGGAATTGAGCGCGGCCAGTGAGCCCGCCGTCGCCTGCACCGCACACGGCGTCGGGCGAAACCACACACGTGGGCACATCGAAGCGTGCCCGATCGAAACGAATGCCGTCTTCGTCTTCGAGCCAGGTCCAGTTCGGCGAATCGCCGGTTGGGTCATTGATAGCGAGTTGGCTGTTCTCGATGCCAGCATCGGAGATCAACTCTGGAATGGCTACGAGAACGGTGTTGTCGTCGTCGACGAAATCGGGCACAAGGACCACCGGGAATTCGCCAGGATCGTCGAGCGGAACCGAAATGCCTCGTGGTGGATCACCGGCCTGGTCGCCAATCTCGAGCACGGATGCACCGGTGTCGCCCGGTCGTGCGGTCAGGACTGCTTCTCCGTTGGCGCATTCGACCTGGACCTCGACGATGCAGTCCGGCGCGTCCATCTCGCCGTCGGGCTCGATCAAAACGCGGTCGCTCGGGTCCTCAACCGTGACGGTGCCCAGATCGGTGATGTCAGCCACGGGGTAGTTGCCCGGCTGGAAGCCCGGGACTCCGTTGATGTAGAAACCGCCGAACAGAGGGGGCCGGCCGGTATTGCCCATAGGGTCGGTCTCGAACGGGCTTATCTGCACTTCGGCGATACCGGCAGCGCAGCGAACGTCGACGTTGACGTCGCAGTCGAGCTTGTTGCGGGTCAGCTGTTCGGGGTCGGGTGCGCCTACGCCGTTCTCGACGAAGATGACGCCGTTGTCCACGGTAAAAGTGAGCCTGGTGCCTGGGGGCTCGGTGCCATCGTCGCTCGTGACGACCACGGTTCCGGTCGGCGTGCCGGTCAGGTCCGAGGTGAATACTCGCTCGCCATTCACACAGTCATAGGCGAAATCGACCTGGCAAGTCGTTGGCATATCAACGCTGATGTCGCTGACGTAGTAGATCTCGACCAGCACATTGTCGAGCAAACCTGGTTCGAGCGCTTCGAGGGTGAACTGCGGGTTGACGATGCTGGTGGGCGGTTGTTCGTACAGGAAGCTGAAGTCTGAAAGATCTGGTTCGGCCGCGACACCGTCGACGGTGACCGTGAGATTGGCGAGCGCTCGAAGCGAATTCAGCGCTTCGTTACTGCTGTCGACGGGGGTCGCCGTAAGCAAGCCCCGGCCAGCGCTGCAGGAGTACTCAGGAAGCAGTTCCAGACAGAACACCCGGCCTGTTTCCCAAATGCGCGGCAGGCCTTCATTGACCTCTTGAAAGACGGTCCAGCTAATCGTGCCCGGCGCGTCGAAAAAGGCATCAAGGTCAAACGTCAGTGTGGTGCCACCAGTGACAACTTCGGCGACGGCTGCTCCGTTGTCTTGTTCGTCCAAACCAGAGAATGTCACCACAGCATCAGTCGCAAGCGCAGCGGCGGCTTCGGGGGCAGTGGTAGGCGTGGCGGTGATGCTGCCAGGGAAACCGTTGCACTCGGCAGTGACGTCAACGCAGTCGGGCCTGGTCACATCGAACGCGTCAGACATTTCGTCGAAGTCTCCACCATCGAGGTCCGAGCCCCGGGCCGTGACGGTTGCGAGGTACCGACCTTGTTCAATGCCGTCGTTGAACAGTTGTGCGTAGGACCACATGCCAGCATCGACGAAGCCGGCGTCGAACGGTCCGTATTCGAGCGCGTCGCCGCCACCGAACGGCGTGAAACGCACGCCGATCTGCACATCGTCGGCAGACTCGACGGTGAAATCGCCCTCGGCCTGCACGATAAATCCGGCGCAGTCAGGCGTGACGTCGAAGTCCACCGTTCCCGCGGGGGACAGCCCACAAGTGAAGGTCGGATCGACCTCGAACGTTCCCGCGAATTGTCCTTCGAGAGTGACGGTCAGCGTGCCGCCAATTGGCGCACCAGTGAGCACTGCCCGGAAGAACAGCGCGCTCGCCTCGGCATAGGGGTCGTCGAATTCGGACGCGTTCAGATCAAAGAAACTTGCGCGGTCGCCGTCGACCTCGATGGAACCTGTCACGGTGGAGTTGGGGTAATCGGTCAATGTGCCGAGCACCTCGACGTTTGCGACATCGCTGTCGGCACAGACCACGATGGCCAGGTTGTAACAGCTGAAGCTGGGATCACCGACACTGGCCAGGTTGACCTGGTAGGGCTGCTCGCCGAAGAAGCGCCTATTTTCGTCGCATCCATCTGTGCCGGCGGGCATCGGGTCGAGATCGCAATCTGGCGTGGCGTCGCCATCGACACTGAACGGTTCGAGGTCACAACTTGACATGTTGATGTCTACGACTTGGGCGTCGGCCGGGCTGGCAGTGGGGCCACCGAACACGCCTGCGCCCGCGAGCGCCACGGCAATGAGTCCGGCAACGATGAGTGCGCGGCGGAAAAAGAGCCGACTACGCGGTTGTCGTGATTGCATCTTCGTCTGTGGAGCAACCGCCATTGCCCGCTCTCCCCGTCCTTCGCCTTTACCAAAATGCGTTGTGGTACTAAGGTCCACAACACACGCAGACATACTAGGCGGTTGACATATGTTGAGTAAAGGCACGACCAGGCGGGCTTTGGCGGGCCTCTGTCTGGTGCTCTTGATGGTGGCGAGTGGTTGCGCCCAAGGCGGCGGCGGCGAGGCGGTCGAGTTCGAAGCAATACTCAACGGCACGGAACTGTCAGCCAGCACGCCGGGCGATCCAATCAAGCTCACCGGCGATGAACCGGCCCAACTCGGGCTGACCATGCGCAACGTCAGCGACGAACCGGTCGAGGTCCGATATGTGCGGTTCGAGGGGCAGGTCCTCGACATGATTTTTTTGACGTACGACACCGCAGTGGGCGTGACGATCGAACCGGGCGACAGCAGGACGTTGGGGCCGGTTCTGCTTGATTTCTACGACCTGGGAGGCCAGGCAAGCGGCTACCTGCGCAGCCACGTCTCGCTCTACGACGCAAACCGCGACACGCTCGGCTCACAAGAAGCATTTCTCGATGCCTCGGGCGATGGCTTCTCGACGCTGTCGCTGTTCAACCTGCTGTTGCTCCTTGCCACCGTGGCCGGTGCAGGGTGGAATCTGCTGCGGCTTTCACAACGCAAGTTGCCATCGAATCGTATGGTGCGGGCGATGCGCTTTCTGGCCGTTGGGACCGGTGCTGGTCTGACCCTTGCCGTTGCCTTCTCGACACTGCGCATCTGGCCGCTGGACACCCTTATGTGGGTGCTGTTCGCCGCAGTTGGAGCCGTCATCGGCTATGTGATCGGGCTGATACTGCCGGGAGCCGACGACGAACTCATCGACCTACTCGACGAACAAGACGTCCTCGATGCAGTAGGCAGCGCCAATCCATAGTCGTCGCATAGGATCAGGGTCACTATGAGTGCGACCGAAGCAGCCAAGCCAGCGCCGACCGTGTTTCCCGAGCCGGTGCAGTTCGATCTGTCGTCGTTCCCGTGCCCGCGGTGCCAGTCAACGATGTCGGCTGACTCGTACGGTCCGTGCCCAACGTGTGTGGCCGAACTTAAAGCCAGCCAACAAAACGAGGCATCGGGCGGCGGCGCGGCTGCTTATGAACCGAAGATGAACGTCACCCCCAACGCGGTCGCCCTCAAAGACGACTGACGGACCTGATCGAGCGCTGTGGCTGCAGCGGTGTGACCGATGAGCGGAGAAATGCGTCTAGTGCGGATGCCGGTGAGCGCTAGCGTCCACATGCGGCGTGGTTGATTCCGGAGGCTCGGTCACAAGTCACGGGCACACAAAGATCAACGGGTAGCACCGAGGAGCGCGGCACGAATGGCAGGTGAACAAAGCGACAGCAGACAGGCTGTGCGATTCATCGTTTCGCTCGTGCGCCCGCACTGGCAGGTTTTTGCCGTCGCGGTGTTGGGCGGAGCCATCTATGCCGCAGGGGCAGTGGCTGGTGCGGTAATCCTCGGTCGCCTCGTCGACGACGTCATCTTTCCTATCTTCGAACAGGGCGACGTCGTACCCATGGCGACCGTGCTCGGCTGGAGCGCCCTGTTGCTCGTCGTGGTGGTGGTCCGCATCGCAGGTGTTATCACCCGTCGTTATTTTGCGGGCATGACCGCCGAGCGAGTCGCACGTCGGTACCGAAACGATTTGGCGCACGCCTATGTCCGGCTGCCGATGGACTTCTACCGGCGTCGCTCCGCAGGCGATCTGTTGGCCCATGTCGATACTGATTCGGACACGGTCACCGAGGTGCTTCACCCGTTACCGTTTGCTTTTGCGGCTGCGTTCATGGCTGTCTTCGCCGCCATCGTCATGATCATGGTCGACCCTCTGTTGGCGTTGCTTGCGTTCGCGATCTTTCCGATTTCGATTGGGCTCAATCGGGTGTACACCAACCGAGTGCAGGCGCCAGCCGACGCGCAACAAGACGCAGTCGGCAAGGTGTCAGCGGTGGCGCACGAGAGCTTCGATGGTGCGCTTGTGGTCAAACTTTTGGGTCGCGAACAGGCTGAGTCAGATCGATTCGACGCCGAGGCCGAAGTGCTGCGGGGCCACCGCATCCGAGTTGGCACCTTGCGCGCCGTCTTTGAGTCAACGCTGAGTGCATTGCCGAATCTGGGCATCGTGCTCGTGGTGCTGATCGGTGCATGGCGCGTCAGCCAAGGTGCCGCGACAGTTGGTGGGCTCATTCAGATCTCTGCACTGTTCGCAACGCTGAGTCTGCCGCTGCGAATCCTTGGTTACTTCCTGCAAAACGTCCCGATCGCCCGGGCTGCGAACCGTCGGCTGTTCAGCGTGTTCGACGAACCATTAGTTCCCGGTGGCGAGGGCCGAACGCCGATCGCTGGACCTTCGAATCTCGTCTTCGACTCGGTCACTCTCGGCTTCGGCGACCAGATCATTGCGCACGACATCGACCTCGAGGTACGTGCCGGCGAGATCGTGGCGCTGGTCGGCGCCACCGGAAGTGGCAAGTCGACAATCGTCTCATCTCTCGCCGGGCTGTTGGAACCGAGCTCGGGAACCATCACGTTTGGCGATGTGCCGCTCGGCGATCTCGATGCCGGCGTGCGCGCCGACGCGATTCGCATCGCTTTTCAAGAAGCGTTTCTGTTTGGCGACACCGTCGACGCCAACGTGGGCCTCGAGCGGCCAGGCATGGACCGGAGCGTCATCGACCGCGCGCTTGCGGCTGCGGGCGCTGCCGATTTCGTTGGTGCAATGCCCGAAAGGTCGAGCACGATCGTTGGCGAGCGGGGCATGACCCTGTCTGGTGGACAGCGGCAACGGGTAGCGCTCGCCCGCGCGCTCGCCGGATCGCCCCAGCTGGTGGTCCTCGACGATGCAACCAGCGCGGTCGATGCCGCCATCGAACGCCAGATTCTCGATGCCCTCCGTAGCGGCGAGTCGTCGCCTGCGATGCTGATCGTGGCCCATCGACTGTCGACGATTCGACTGGCCGACCGAGTCGTGTTCGTCAAGGGAGGCACGATCGCAGCTCGGGGAACCCACGACGAACTCCTGGCAGATCCGGACTATCTGGCGCTTGCGACCGCCTACGAAGAAGCCGAGGCCGAAGATGGCTGACGAGCTGACTGAGTCCTCTTCGACGAACCCAGCTGTGCCAACCGTTGGTGCCTGGGAACTGATGCGCCGGGGGCTGGCCGAGAGCCCAGAGCTGAAAAAGGGCCTTGTCTCGACGATCATCATGGGTCTTGCAGTTGCTGCGGGACGGATCGTGATTCCGGTCGTGATTCAACGCACGATTGATACCGCCATAACCGCTGGCCCCGATGGCACCACGCTGGTCGACATGGGCCGTGTCATCACCTTGGCGGTCAGCGCCAGTGCGATCGTGCTGGTGGCGTCGGTCATCACGGTGATCGCTCGTCGTCGATTGATCGTCAACGCCGAGGCAACGATCTACAACCTGCGAACTCGTGCGTTTGCTCACGTGCACAAACTCAGCTTGGCTGATCACGTCGAGAACAGCAGCGGCACCTTCCTGACTCGCGTGACCAGCGACGTGCAGGCCATCAGCCGGTTCTGCGAGTGGGGGCTGCTCACATGGACAACCGGGCCAATGGTCATTTTCGGTGTCTTCGTGGTCATGGCCCTGTACAGCTGGCAACTTGCCATCGTCGTCTTCGTGACGTTCCTGCCGACTTTGCCATTCATGAAGTGGATCCAGAAACGTCAACTTGTCGCCTATGACCGGCTGCGCAGCGCGGTTTCGTTCATGGTCGGACGAGCAAACGAAGCCATTATCGGTGCGGGCACCGTGCGATCCTACGGCGTTGGTGACCGGGCCGAGAACAGAATTCGTGAAGGCACCGAGCAGCGTTACCGTGCTGGTATCGAGCGGAACCGGTTCATGGCCATGGTGTTCTCGACCGGCGATTTCTTCGGTTCGCTCGCACTCGCTGCTGCGTTCTCGATCGGAATTTGGCAGCGAGACAGCTGGGGTATCAGTGGCGGCACCTTAGTCGCGGTTCTGTTCTTGATCACGCTGCTTAACGAGCCGACCGGCGAGCTGGGCGAGACCACCGACCGGACCCAAGAGGCCATTGCCGGCTGGCGCAAGATTCTCGAGCTGCTCGACATGCCGATCGATATTGGTGAGCCCGACGCAGGTCGAGCGCTCGATACCCGGGCACTGCCGATTGCGGCCCGCAACGTGACCTTCGCGTATCGCACCGGTCCCGATGTGCTGGTCGATGTGTCGATCGACATTCCTGGCGGCACCAACGTGGCGGTTGTGGGCGAGACCGGCTCGGGAAAAACAACGTTTGCCAAGTTGTTGTGCCGGATGGCTGATCCGACCGAAGGTTCCATCGCGCTTGGCGGCATTCCACTCGATCAGGTCTCGCCGCACTCGCGACTCGAGTCGGTGCGGATGGTCCCCCAAGACGGCTTCCTGTTCGACACGACTCTGCGAGAGAACATTCGCCTTGGTCGTATCGGCGCAACCGACGCTGACATTGAGGCTGCGGTACATGAGCTCGAACTGCAATCGTGGGTCGACGGGCTCCCAGCTGGCCTCGATACCGAGGTCGGTGCTCGAGGCGACTACCTCAGCGTGGGCGAGCGACAACTCGTTGCATTGATTCGAGCCGCGCTCGCCGATCCCGGGTTGCTCATTCTCGACGAGGCGACCTCGTCGGTCGACCCCGAGACCGATCGTGCGTTGACCGACACGATCGCGCGCCTCTCGTCCGGCCGAACAGTTGTCTCGATTGCGCACCGGTTGGCGACCGCCGAGGCTGCTGACTTGGTTGTCGTGTTCGACAAAGGTCGCATCGTCGAAGTCGGACCGCATAGCCAGCTCGTCGATGGCGGCGGCATCTACCAGCGCCTCCACGAAGCCTGGGTCGGCAACACCCAGCGCGAGCGGGCCTAGCTCTCGCTCGCCGATGTCTGACAGCCGTCTTACCTCAGTGAAAAAAGGCCTCGTGTCGGGTCCTATGCGGACCGAATTCCTGCGGGCGATGATCGAGTCGATGCACTGCGATCCCGCACTGCTGCAGGTGTGGGGAGTCACGATCGCTGCCGACCCCGCCCGGGCCCAGAGTTGAGTCACGGCTGGCTACCTCCTCGATCAGCACTTCGTGATCACGTGTGATCCGGCTGCAGCGCCGATGCTCACCGATGCCACGCGCAATATGGAGCCAACGATGGCTGCGTGGGAAGCCCTTGGTGCTGAGTTGAAAGGCGAGTTTCTCGGCAGCAGGCGCATGCAGCTGCTTGACTCGCGCGAGCTAGGCCCGGTTGAGCTGCCATCGGGTTTCAGCTTCCCACCAATCTGTGACGCTCAGGCCGCGCTATGCGCGGAAAAATCGTCACAGATGGAGCGGATGGTCGAGGCGCACCAGTCGGGGGATTTCTTGAGTTGTTGGTAAGTGAACCGGATCGGGCGCCAACCTGCCGCCACGAGCAAGTTCTGTCGGCCGTCGTCGTTGGCGATTTGGTCCCCGAGGTGCGTGGCGTTGCCATCGATCTCAATGAACACTCGGAGTGTGGGATACGCGAAGTCAACCCGAAAGCGATTTCCGGCGACAACGATCGGCAGTTGACGTGCAGGAGCTGGTAGACCGTGCTGTTCACAGATCTGGAGAAGTCGTACCTCAGGGCCCGATTCGGCCTCTTCGGCATAAGCCGGTAGCCGTTCGAGGCAACGCCCAGTCTTGCCAGCGCCGTCTCGACCGTGTTCGCTGATTCGCCATCGCATCGCCAGAACCTCGCGGCGAGTCACAAGGGGGTTATCGCCGGCGACACCGTGCTGAAGTACGCGCTCAACTTCGGTCTCGGGGAAGATCAGTCCGTAGTCGCAAATCGTGCGTTCTGGGGTAGTGACCGGAAGGCCATTGAACCAGGTCACATCGTGCGGCTGCAGGTCTCTGCTGCGATGGACGTGTGCGCCTGGAACTGTCAGCTGCTGGGGGTACCGAATGGACACATCGATTTCGTCGTCGACGGTGCGCAACCCCCAGATACGACCCGCTGGCCGGTGCGAAAGCGCGCCGTGCCCGTCGACCGAGAGGCCGGCTGCAGTGGCTCGCTGCCACCATGTTGTCGGCGGGCCCGCCAGTGAGATCACCCGTGGTGATGCTCTGGTCCAGATGCCACTCGCTACTCGCCGGTAGATCTGGTCGCCCGAGAATCCGAGTCGATGGAGTTGCTCGTGGGAGACGATGCCGTGTTGTTGGGAAGCTAACGATGAAAGTGCGTGATTGTCAGCCATGCCTCAAGCGTCGCGCACCGGTGTGACATCGCCACCTGCCAGAATCTGTGACGCTGAGATCGCGCATAGCGCGGAAAAATCGTCACAGATGCGGGCTGGCTAATCTGTGACGCTGAGATCGCGCATAGCGCGGAAAAATCGTCACAGATGCGGGGCTAGAGGGTGAAGCGCATGGCTTCGAGGAGGGCGCCGGGCAGGCGGCGACTGGCGCTGCTGCGCTCGCCGTAGGTGGCGTTGTCGAAGATGAACTCGGGTTCGCTGGTCAGGCCCTTGAGCTGGGATCCGAGCATGTTGTAGACGGTGTCGTCGAAGCGCAGCACGTTGACCGGGGCGACGATCTCCCCGCCTTCGACCCAAAAGGTCGCAAACCGGGTCATGCCCGTCACTCGGCACGCGGGGCGATCTGAGAAGTTCGAGTACCACAAGTTGCCTATATAGAGTCCAGTGCCGAGTTGGCCAAGCGCGTCGTCGGCATCGATATCTCCGCCCGCGACCGCAAGCGATCGAGGTGATTCGTCGCCAGCGGCGCCGTTCGGGGCCATGTCGAACTCGACCGAAGAACGCGGTGACACAAGTGCGTCGGCCATCTTGCCTTCGTCGATGAGCACGACCTCGTCAGGACGCATGAAACCCTGCTCTTGGAAGTTGGGCGCAACCCCGTTGGCGGTGTCCTCGCTCAGTCGAACCGATGCATCGAGCTCGCCAGTCCCGTTGAGCATGTGCAGTAACGCCGACTGGCTCGTCTGTTGAGCCTGGGCTCCAAACGAGTTCCAGGACAGCAACCCAACAACTTCGTCGAGCGCGGCCGGGGTCAGGTAGGCGGCGTAGTCGCCACGGGGAAGATCGATCGAGTCGCGGCCTAGCGCCTCGAGCTTGACGGTCGCGTCGGCAACCTTGCGATCGAACGCATCGGCCTGCCATTCGAAGCCCGCATAGGAACTCTTGACCGCCTTGTCGGCCTGCAGATAGAACGTCCAGTCGAAGTTGAACGTCGAGGTCTCGAACCAGTTGCGCTGGCCGAGCGAGTTGGCGAAGGCAGTCGCAACCGCGCCCGCGGTGTAGATGCCCACGAGATCCCTGCCGCCAGCGCGGTCGACGATTGCCGCCAGAGTGTCATTGCGGTCCGGAAGATTGTTCTCACCCACCTGGTGGGTCGACGTGGGTTCGGTATTGATGACGAGGTGAGGATCTGCAGGAACGAGTGCGCGTTGCTCGCGGAGGCGGTCGAGCACGTTGGCGATCCGCGTGCTGTCTGCGCTGGCGTCGCCCGACAGTTGCACCGACGCTTGGGTGTGGCGCTGACCTTCGATGAGATCGAGGTCTACCGAGGTCTGGGTGATGGACCCGGCTTGGCGAACCTGGGCGTTGTTGAACCGAGTGAAGTCGGTGGCCTCGCTATGGGCCGCAGCCAACAGCACTTCGTCGCCGGTGAGCGCAGCGGTGGCGGTCGTGATCAGGTTGTCGAAGTACTGCTGGTCGATCATTGGTCAGCTCCAAAGACTTCGATGTTGCTGAACCGGCAGACCGGCGCCGCGTGACCGGTACCGATGACCTGGTTCAGTTCGCCTTTGCCGCAGTTTGGTGTGCCCATGACGGCAAAGGTGTCGTTGTTGCCAACACCACTCAGATTGCGCCAGAAGTTGCGGCTGATGCCCCGGTAGCTCGGGTTGCGCACGATTTCGGCGAGTTCACCGTTGCGAATCACTCGCCCGAGCTCGCAGCTGAACTGGAACTTGTTGCGGGAGTCATCGATCGACCAGGAATTGTTCGTGTGCAGAAAGACACCATTTTCGATGTCGCCAATGAGTTCGTCGATCGAGGAGTCGCCGGGTTCGACGTTGAGGTTCGCCATCCGATCGATCGGCGGACGATTCCACGAGCACGCCCTCGAGTTTGCGACGCCTTCGATACCGGCACGTTTCTGCGACGCAGCGCTACCGAGCGGCCGGAGAAGAACGCCGTCCTTGATCAGGTGCTGGCGGGTCGCTGGAGTGCCGTCGTCGTCGAAGGCATACGATGCGAGTTGGCCGTCGACCGTCGGATCGAAGGTGACGTTCAGTAGCTCGGAGCCGTACTGAAAGCTGCCGAACATGTCGGCAGTCACAAACGAAGTACCGGCGAAGTTGCGCTCGTCGCCCAGGATGCGATCGAGTTCGAGCGGGTGCCCGATCGACTCGTGGATCTGCAGGATCATCTGATCGGGCGCCACCAAGATATCCATCGTGCCGGTTGGACAGTTCGGTGCTTCGAGCAACGCAATTGCTTCGGCGGCGATGGCCGGAGCGGCGTCGCGGAAGCCAAACCGGTCCATGACTTCGACGCCGCCTTGGCCGCAGAACGAGCCGCGGCCGTAGGTGCGAGTCTGGGCATCGTTGCCCGACGACGCAGTCGCAGCGAGCATCGGGTACACAAAGTTGAAGGTCTGTTCGATTTCGCCGCCGTGGCTCGACAGCAGAAGAGAACGAACCTTGCGGCGCCCAAGCGACGCGCTGCGGTCCACGATGAGATCGCTGATGTTTAGCTGCGACTCAACCTGCTGGAGCAGATCGATCCGGTCGCTGAGGCCGACGGATTCCCAGGACTGTTCGAGTGGGCTCGAATAGGACCCGCTGTGCTCGAGCCCAGGTGCCGCAACGGCGATGGCACGGGTGGCTGTTATCTCGGCCCAGTACTTGGCTTCGGACAAAGCGATGCGCAGTCCTGACTCGCTCAAGTCCGACGTTGCCGCAATGCCGGTGCCGCCGTCGGCCCAGACCGTGATCATTGCGCCAGAGTCAAACGAAGAATGCACCGGGTCGACAGTGCCTCGGCTCACCGACAGCCACTCGGACTCCTCGTCGATGACTCGCAGGGTTGCTTCGTCGATGCCCGCAGGCAGCGCATTCGAGAATCGCGCCGCCAGGGTGTCAGCACTATTGGTCGTTATCACAGTCGCCATCGACAAATCCTACCGCCGGCGACCAGTACCTATCGGACGCCGTCGACCATCAAGTGGGTGGCGCGGCATCAATCGGTTATGGGGGCTGCCAAGAGATCAGCACACCTACTCGCTCGCCCCTAGTTGACTCGGTCAGCGAGCAGTTCGCCGTTGGCTAGTGGGAAGTGGCAGGCGACCTCGTGGCCGGGCGAGAGTTCGGTCAGTTTGGGTTGTTCCTCGGCGCACAGATCGGTGGCGATAGGGCAGCGAGTACGAAACCGGCAGCCGCTCGGCGGGTTTGCGGGGCTGGGTATGTCACCTTGGAGCACAACCCGAGCTCGGGTTGCTTCGAGATGGGGATCGGGCACCGGGATCGCAGACAGCAGCGCCTGCGTATAGGGATGGGCTGGGGCTTCGTAAAGAGTGTCGCGGTCGGTCAGTTCGACGACATTGCCGAGATACATCACCGCGATGCGGTCCGAGATATGGCGCACGACGGACAGATCGTGGGCGATAAACAAATACGTGAGGTCGAATCGCTCTTGCAGATCTTCGAGCAGGTTGATGACCTGGGCCTGAATCGACACGTCGAGTGCCGAGACCGGCTCGTCGAGTATCACGAGGTCAGGTTCGAGCATGAGTGCACGGGCGATGCCGATGCGTTGACGTTGGCCGCCGGAGAACTCGTGCGGGTACCGGTTGCCATGTTCGGGCAGCAGGCCCACAGCAGCTAGGAAGTCACTGGCCATCTCGCGAGCTTTGCCCTTGGGAGTGCCGTGGATCTGCAGTGGCTCCGACACGATGTCGTGCACCGGCATCCGCGGGTTGAGCGATGCGTAGGGGTCTTGAAAGACCATTTGCATTTCGCGCCTGAGATCGCGGAGTTCACCTGCAGATGCGTCGGTGATGCTCTCGCCGTTCACGGTGACCCGCCCTGATGTGGGCTCAACCAGTCGCAAGATCGATCGGCCCAAGGTGGTCTTTCCGCAGCCGGACTCGCCGACGATGCCCACCGTTTCGTTGGGATGCACCGACAGCGAAACGCCGTTGACTGCTTGGACCCAGCCGGTTGTGCGCTTGAGAAACCCAGAGCGGATGGGGAAATGGGTCACCAGGTCATCGACGACCAGCAGCGGTGCTGAACCGTTTGAGCTCATGCGTTGACCTCGTCGGTTACCGGGGTTCCCCAGTCGGGCAGCTCCGCGTGGTGATGGCATCGGCTCTCGTGCTCGAGCCACAAGCTCTCGAGTTCGGCTGGCCGCTCTTTGCAAACGTCGGTGGCATGGGGGCAACGGGGCTCGAACGCGCAGCCGGCTGGCATCGACAAGATGCTCGGAGGCGAGCCCTTAATCGGCTCGAGTCGATCGGTGCGAGCACCGTCTAGTCGAGGCAACGAGGTCAGTAGGCCGCGGGTGTACGGATTGCGAGGCCGATAAAACACGTTGTCGACGACGCTGCGTTCGACGATGCGCCCGCCGTACATGACCTGGACTCGGTCGGCCACGTTGGCGACAACACCCAGGTCGTGGGTGATGAGGATCATGGCCGCGTCGACCTCGCGCTGCATCTCGGCGAGCACTTCCATCACCTGGGCTTGGATGGTCACGTCGAGCGCGGTTGTCGGCTCGTCGGCGATCAGCAGATCTGGCTTGTTGGCGATGGCCATTGCGACCATGGCCCGCTGGCGCATACCGCCGGAGAACTCGTGCGGATACTGGTCGACTCGAATGCCAGGTTCGGGCACGCCGACCATTTCGAGGAGGTCGGCAGCCTGGCGGTGGGCGCCTTCTTTGTCGTCGAGGCCATGCACCAGGATGGTTTCGGCGATTTGATTACCAATGGTGAATGCCGGGTGGAACGCCGTCATTGGATCCTGAAAGATCATGGCGATACGGCGCCCACGGTAGGTACGCAGTTCTTTGGATTTCATGCCGACTAGGTCGGCCCCGTCGAATATTGCCGAGCCGGTGATTTCGGCTGTTCCCGGAAGCAGTCCCAGCATCGCCAACGCGCTCACCGACTTTCCTGAGCCCGACTCGCCAACCACAGCGAGCGTCTCGCCCCGTTGGACGTCGAAGCTGAGCTCTCGGACCGCTTTAGCGAGCGGTTTGCCTTTGGCGCGAAAGCCAACCGACAGGTCGGTGACCCGAAGCAGAGGTTCGCTCATGATTCCAGTTCTTGTTGGGGGTCGAGTGCATCGCGCAAACCGTCGCCGATGAAGTTGATCGCAAGCACGATCAAGACCACCAGCATGCCTGGGATCAGGATGCGAGCCGGGCTGGTGTCGATCGAGCCTTTGGCTTCGTCGATCAGAATGCCCAGCGTTGTTTCGGGCGGCTGAATACCGAGGCCGAGGAACGACAACGTGCTCTCGAGGATGATGGCGGTTCCCGCTAGCAACGTGGCTTCGACGAGCAATGCGCCAGCGACGTTGGGCATCAAGTGCTTGATGATGATGCGGCTCGACGTGGCACCCGCGGACTTGGCAGCCAGTACGAACTCGCGTTCTTTGAACTGCAACATTAGGGCTCGCACGACACGCGCACCGCGGGTCCAGACAAGGGCGGCGATCAGCGCTGCCATCTTGTATTGGTCGAGCTGAAACTTGACCCCGAGCACCAGCAAGACGGCAATCGCAGGGATGGTCAGGAACAAGTTGATGACATAGGAAATGAGGGTGTCGACGATGCCGCCGAAGTAGCCAGCCAGTGCTCCGAGGAGACCGCCCACCGCAGCGGCAATGAGGCCGGTGATGACACTGATGCTGATCGAGTAGCGCCCGCCTCGCATGGCCCGAACAAACAGGTCGCGGCCGAGGTCGTCGGTGCCGAACCAGTGATCCCACGAGGGGCCCTGCGCTCGGTCGAGCACATTGATGTCGTCGTATTCGTATTCGCTGAACAGCGGCGCCAGGTAGAAAGCGAGCACGAGTAGCACCAACAAGATCGCGCCCAAGATGGCCAGCTTGTGGCTACGAAATCGCTTCCATGCTTGTTGACCAAAGCTCTGTGGCGCCTCGGAGAACACGACGACGTCGTCGAGCACGCTCGGGGTGATGGCTGCGATCTCGCCGCCGGGTGGATGATGAACTGTTCTGTCGACTGGTTTTTCTGCGGTTGTATCAGCCATAGCGCACCCTTGGGTCGAGCCAGCCGTAGAGCAAATCGGCGAGCAGGTTGAATACCACTGCGATGAAACCGATGAAGAGGATCACCGCCATGAGGATGTTGACATCGGCAGCGAACACTCCGTTGAAGACGAGCAACCGGCCAAGACCAGGCCACGAGAACACCGTTTCGGTGACCAGCGTGCCGCCGATGAGAGCGCCGAACGTAATAGCCCACACCGTGACCATGGGGATGAGCGCAGCCCGCAACATGTGCTTGAGCACGATGGTGCGTTCCGGAACTCCTTTGGCGCGAGCGGTGCGAATGAAATCAGCATTCTTGGTCTCGAGCATTGCGGTGCGACCAAACCGGGTGTCGGCAGCCAGGCTGATGATGACCAGGGTCGTGATTGGCAGTACCAGCGACGAAATCAGCTCGCCAACGGACTCGGTATGGAGCCCACCGGTCCAGAACGGTTTGAGCCCCGTCCAGTCCTGGAACCACACACCCCAGAAGACTTGGAGGAGGAGCCCGAAGAAGAAGGTCGGCATGGCCAGACCGAGATAGGTGAAGCTGGTTACGGCGTAGTCGCCAGCGGAGTACTGCTTGAGCGCCGAGTACATCGACAGGATGGCCGAGAACACGATGGTGATGAGTGCCGCTGGTATCGAGAGCATGGCGCTGTTACCGGCTCGCTCCCAGAAGATAGATGACACCGGCTGTTCGCCCAACGATGTGGAGACACCGAAGTCGCCGGTCAGCGCGTTGCCGAGCCACGAGAAGTAGCGCTGGGGTATGGGTTGGTCGAGGTTGTACAGGTCGATCAATCGCTGGTAGGCCGATTCGTCGCAGTTGGGACAGGATTGGCGAAGTGCCGCAAGTGGGTCGTTGATCGACGACACCAGCCAAAACATGATGAAGGTTGCGACGAGCACAACTGGAATCGCTGCGAGCAGTCGGCGCAGCGCGTAATTGACCATTAGTGACTCCCGACCATTACCGAATCCCCATGAAGTACCTAAGACTAGACCGAAGAAAGGCTGCCCATCACGTGATGGGCAGCCCGTTCATCGGTTCTTAACCACGCAGCCTTGCGACTGAGTGGGTATGACTACTGCGCTACTAGCTGAACTGGAAGTCCACCACGTTGGCGAGTGGGCCTGCACCCTGTGCGTCGGGTGCAACACCTGCGCCAGAGAGCTGGCTTGACAGGTAGCCATAGAACGAAGGCTTCTGCGTCAGTGGAATCATGAACAAGCCGGTCTCGCTGTCGATCTCGAGCGTGGTCACGTAGCGGTTCAACTCGTTGTAGCAGTCCGCGCGGGCTGCGTCATCGATCGTTGCGTCGCACTCAACCGAGCGAGCATCGAAGTCAGGGTTGTTGAAGCCGTATGGGTTGTTGCCGCTGCCACCAAGGTAGGAAGCAGACTGGCCACCGGGCCATGGGCCGCCGACCCAAGCGAACTGGGTGATGTCCCAGATGGTTGGGTCACCCTCGGCGCCACCAGAAGCCGAAGCAGCAAGTGCCTCTTCGCTGAACGGGCGTTCGCCGAAGTATGCGCCACCGGGCACGTTGTCGATTTCGATCTCGAAACCAGACTCAGCAAGCTGCGCCTGAATGATCTGCTGCTGGAGTTCACGGAGACCGTTACCGCCAGTGGTACCGACACGCAGGGTCAAACGGCCGCGTTCGGGGTGCTCGTAGATGCCGTCGCCGCTGTCGGAGTAGCCAGCTGCTTCGAGGTTCGCACGAGCAGCGTCGCTCTGGCGGCCTTCGTAGATCTTCTGAGCATCGATGTAGGCAGGCTGGTTCGACAACCAGTAGGTGCCGCCCAGGCCTTCGGCAGGAAGACTGTCGCCGAACAACGGCGTGTAGAGACCCGCCATGACTTCGGTCTTGTCAATGCCGTATGCCAATGCTTCGCGAACCAGAGGATCGCTAAGGTGCTCGTTGAGCAAGTTCAGACCCCAGTGTTCGAATACTGGACCAGCGCTTGATGCAACGGTGAAGTTTTCGTCTTCTGAAAGACGCTCACCAAAGGCCAGCTGTGGCTGGGTCATGACGATCTGAGCTTCGCCAGCCTTGAGTGCGTTGATCTGAGCATCGGTGTCGGTCACAAAGTTGATCTGCACGCCGTCGACGAAGGCTGCGCCATCGTTGCGAGCGTCGGGGCTGGTCGAACCGTTGTAGTCGTCGTTGCGGACCATGGTCATGCTGACGCCGCGATCCCATTCACCGAAGATCATCGGGCCAGACGAAGGCAGTACGCCGTCGGCGTTTGCCCACTCGGGAAGGTTTGCGTTTACTTCGGCAGCATCGGCGCCAAAGGCGTGCTCTGCGTAGAGCTCGTTGAGGATGCCCTTGTAGCCAGCGAAGAAGCCGCTGAGCGTGATCGACATTTCGGTCTCGCTGGTTGCTTCGTAGTTGGTGATCAGGTCGAGACCGGTGCGATCGCCGCGCAGGTAGACACAGCCGTCTTCTTCGGCTTCGAAGTCGCAACCCTCAAGGAGGATATCCAGGGTGTACATCGCGTCGACAGTGGTCAGCGGGGCGCCATCGCTCCAGACCAGTCCGTCGCGCATGGTGTAGTTGAAGGTCACCGTGCCGTCGTCGTTTTCGACAACTTCGGCCTCTTCGGCGAGCAGCTCTGGATAGTACGAGGTCGAACCGTCGACGCCATAGAAGCCCTCGATGAGTGCTGCGCGGATCCACGAGGTGATCGACAGGTTGTTGTTTGGATCGTCGAGGTGCATGTCTGGTGGCTCTTGTTCATGAGCCCAGATCAGCGTTCCGCCGGCCGTGCCCTCGTCGGCCGGAGCCGGAGGTGCTTCTTCTTCCATGGCGTCTTCTTCCATGGCTTCGTCTTCCATGGCTTCGTCTTCCATGGCTTCGTCGTCCATGGCGTCGTCGACGTCGTCGACTGCGTCGTCGGCAGCATCGCCAGCGGTATCGACTGCGTCGTCGACTGCGTCGCCGGCATCGTCGACCAGGTCAGCAACATCGCTGCCACCGCACGCGGCTGCGAACATCACGAACGCAATTAGTACAGCAAACAGCTGTAGGACTGTTTTCTTCATAATTCCCTCCAGGGATTTGATATGCGCATCGCAGCGCGGCAAGAGTGGAACTACCCACAAACCCGTCTGGTACGCCTAAGGCCCCAAAATCTAGCGCGCCCGCCTGCACAACGCGCCGCGCGGCCGTTCGAGTGTTACCTAGCGTTCACAACGCAGCCCACCAATTGTGGTGAACCTCGACAGCGGTCTCTGCGCACGAAGCCGGAACCAATCGCGGTCTCGTGCGTGGGCGTGCCAATGGTCAGGGATTTGGCGCATGTGACGATCGACCTCGAAACTGTCGTCTCCAAAACGGGTGTGACCTGCGATTTTGAGCTGTTCGAGCATGTGGTCGACATCGGCGTCAGACGGCTCGGTGCCATGCGGTTTCCACACCACCATCGGCACTGAACAGACCTCGCAGTCGGCAATCCAACAAACGTCATCTTCGTGATACCAGTGGGTGAACTGCGCCGCCTCACACAAGTCACAGTGTTTCACTGTGTTTCTCCACTCCGTTCGGGCCGACGTTCGTCGGACATGGTTTTAGTTGGTGTGGTGCGGCTCCGTGTTTCTCCACTCCGTTCGGGCCGACGTTCGTCGGACATGGTTTCTTATCGGTGTGGTCGGCTCCGTGTTTCTCCACTCCGTTCGGGCCGACGTTCGTCGGACATGGTTTTAGTTGGTGTGGTGCGGCTCCGTCCCTCCGCCGCGGCCCGCTCGTCCCTCGCTCCTGCCGGGCTACGCCCACTCCGTTCGGGCGGACGTTCGTCCGCCGCGGCCACGGCCGGCATTAGAGCTCGACGACTACCTTGCCGGTGGTTTTGCGGTGGGCGAGGTCGTCGAAGGCTTGCTTGGCCTGGTCGAAAGTGAACGGCGGGTACATGCTGGGCGAGATCTTGCCGGCATCGGCAAGTTCGCTCAACGCCGACAGTTGGCGATTGAGCGACTCGGGATCGCGTGCGATCGAGGCGCCCCAGTGCACGCCGACGATCGAGTAGTTCTTGAGCAGGGCGTGATTCATCGGCGAATCGGGAATCGTGCCACCCGCGAATCCAATGATCAGCAGCCGGCCATCCCACGCCATACAACGCCGGGCATGTTGGAACGTGTCGCCGCCAACGACCTCGTAACACACGTCGACGCCCCCGCCGGAGATCTCGCGGACCTCGTCGACAAAGTCCGGCGTTGCTCGGTAATCGACCGTGAAGTCTGCGCCTACCGCTTTGCACACTTCTAGTTTCTCTGGCCCGCCAGCAACCGCAATCACGGTTGCGCCAGCGGCTTTGGCGAGATCAATAGCGGCCGTGCCGACGCCGCCCGCAGCCGCAGTCACGAGCACGGTTTCGCCCTCTTTAAGCTGGGCTCGTTCATAGAGCCCGAAATAGCTGGTGGGGTAGTTGACCAGCAGGGCCGTTGCCTGGCCAGCGGTAAGCGACGCAGGCGCCAGGTAGGCGCGGTCGGCTTTGGCCACGGTGTGTTCAGCAAGTGCAGCGCCGTCGGACGTCATGACACGGTCACCTACGGCAAAGCCGTCGACGCCAGCACCAAGTGCCGACACGCGACCCACAACAGACTCACAGGGTGAGAACGGAGGCGTCGACCGAACCTGATATTTGCCCTGGGCCATCAATACGTTCGGAAAGGCCACCCCGCACGCCTCGACCTCGATGCCGATCTGGCCCTCGCCGGGGGTCGGGGCGTCGATCTCGTCGAGTTGTAGCAGATCCGTCCACGGATCGCCTTCTTCGTGCATTCGCCAGGTACGCATGGCTGATCTCCTACAGGTGGTGGTTAACGAGAAACAATTCTGCTCTGCAACACGCCGACGTCTTCAATTTCGACCTCGACAACATCGCCAGCAGTGAGATAGGTGGGCGGATCCATCTTGTCGCCCACACCCGATGGGGTACCGGTCGCAATCACATCACCAGGGCGAAGCGAGGTGCCAGCCGTGATGTACTCGATGGTTTCCGCGATGCGAAACAGCATCATGTCGGTGGTGCCGTCTTGGCGAGTTTCGCCGTTGACCCGGGTCGAAATCTGTTTGCCGTAGGGGTCACCGAACTCATCGGCCGTTACGACGATCGGCCCGATCGGCGCAGAGCCGTCGGCATTCTTGCCGATCGCCCACTGATGCGTGCGGCGCTGATAGCCGCGGGCGCTGATGTCGTTAAAGCACGTGTATCCGAGCACACCAGCCATCGCGTCGTCCTGTTTGGTATCGGTGAGCGGGGCGCCAATGATTACTGCCATCTCGCACTCCCAGTCGAAGCGATCGTCGCCGGTCGGCACGGGTATTTCGTCGCCGTGGTTGGAGAGTGAGGCGTACCACTTGGCGAAGATATTGGGGTAGTCAGGACGCTGGCTCTGCGTCTCTTCGATGTGTGCGGCGTAGTTCAAGCCCAGACATAGCACCTTGGCCGTCTGGGGCACCGGAGGAACTCGGGTGATCGCATCGATCGCGATCTCGGCGCCGGTCGGCTCTATGTTGCGCCACCGATCGACGTCGCCGTAGAACTCATCGATCGTGCAGAGGCCCCGCACCGTGTCGCCGTCGGCAATGCCGATGGTCCCGACTCCACCGTCATCAAACCCAAGAAATCGCATGGCGCCAATTCAACCACATACCGATCCGCCCCGGTGAGAAGTGGTGCCTGACCCGACTTCGTCAGCGATCAGTGGGTGCAGGTGGGCTCGCGGCTCCAGAGCACGTCGAAGTCGACATCGATATCGAGCACCTGATAGGCGCGGCCAAAACCGAGGCAGAACGCGTTGGTCATCGTGAGCTCCATCATCTCTTGGTCAGAGAAGTGCTCTCGAAGCCGGGTCCACATGTCATTGCTGACCATGGTGTGATCGATCGCGAACTGTTCGGCGTACTCAATGGCCAGCTTTTCGCGAGCGCTGAACGCATCGTTGGTGACGTAGCTCTGTACCTGGTTGTACAGCTCGTCGTCGAGACCTTGCTGCATCGCCGATGCAGCCCGAGTGTTCAGTCAAACGTGACACTGATTGAGTTGGGCGATTCGCATGCGAGCGACCTCGCGCTCGCGGATCGGCAAGCTGCTGTGCTCGTAGATGGCCTTGCTCATGGCGGTCATGCCGTCGCGCAGGTTGGGCGCAAGCTGCCAGATGCGTCCGGCCTCGAGGCCTTCGCCTTCGGGTACATCAAGTCGAGCCATGTCTTAACCTTCGTTCCTCGGTCACCGGTTACTTGACCCTACAACGCGAGGCGAGGCTCAGAGAAGGTCGGGGCGCGCTTTGGCCAACAGTTCGTAGTCGAGCGCGGTGGGAAGTTTCTGGGTGGATGCGGCGCCGTCTACTCGGATCGTCTCACCGCTGATATAGCTGGACTCGGCGCTGGCCAGGAACAGTGCTGCGTTCGCGATGTCGTCGACATGGCCCATGCGTCCGAGTGGTGTCTGGTTTTTGATGGCTTGTATGGCGAGCTTGTTCTCGAAGTGGCCCGCCGTCATCGGCGTTTCGATCAGGTGCGCAGCGATGCAATTCACCCGCACATTGTCGGGACCGTATTCGAGCGCTGCGATCTGGGTGGCGTACTCGAGGCCCGCTTTCGACGAGGCGTATGCTGCAAGACCTTTGCCCGGATTCTGAGCGGTGAGCGAAGACGTCGAGATGATCGAACCGCCCGTGCCGCCCGGATTCTCGCTCATCGCATTGCCCATCGCCCGCAGGAAATAGATCGCACCGGTGAGTTGCACCTGAATCATGGGCTCGAGGATGTCGGGAGTCAGATCTTTGATCGGTGTGCTCTGTTCGTAGCCCGCGTAATTGACCGCAATGTCGAGGTGACCTTGATCCGCGACGATCTGGTCAGTGACCTGGCCAAGCTGATCGAAGTCGGTGATGTCACACGTCATGCCGGTGCCGCCCAACCGGTCGGCGACTTCGGCCGCCAGCTCACCTCGGCGCTGAGCGATCACGACGTGTGCGCCGTGGCTGGCGAATAGCTCCGACGTCGCCAACCCGAAGCCGCTGGCACCCCCGATGATGACTGCGACCTTGCCTTCGAGACGCTTGCTCATGATGTGTTCTCCTCCGATGGCGGTGGATGACCACAGTAGGCTCGGGTCGGTGCAGATTCCGACGCTGGTCGTATTCGATGTCGATGGCACGCTCGTCGACTGGGATGGGAACGTGAGCACATCAACTGCTTCGACGCTTGCCAAGCTGCGCGAAATGCGGGTACCGATCGCGCTTGCGACCGGTCGACCGCTGTCGATCGCACAGCTGACGCTCGACCATGTTGGCGGTGCCGACTGGATGGCATGTGGCAATGGGTCGGTGCTGTTCGATGTTGCTTCGGGCATCAGGTTGCGCGACCGGTATTTGCCGGACCATATTGTCGAGCCGCTGGTGCGTTCGCTTCGGCGGGAACTTCCAGGTGTTGGGTTTGCGATTGAATTGTCCGACACGATGATCGAAGAAGAGGGGTTCGCCCGACGCGTGCCCGAAGAACCGACGGTCGCACCCGTCGCCGACGTCCTGGTCGCCCTCCATGATGCGCAGAGTCCAGTCCGGCGGCTGATCCCGTTCCACGACGACTTTGATCAGCGACTCGATGAGCTTGCCGCAATCGTTGGCCGCTTCGTAGATGGCCGTTGCCAGGTTCAGTTCGGTGGGTTGCCGATCATCGACGTGTCGCCAGTCGGTGACCACAAGGCAGCCGCGATGCAAGTACTCATCGAGCATCTAGGTATCGAGGTCTCCGATGTCGTGGCATTCGGCGACGGAAGCAACGACATCGAAATGCTGCATTGGGCCGGGATCGGAGTGGCGATGGGTAACGCCGGCCCGCTGGTGCAGTCAGTAGCCGATGTGGTCACTGCCAGCATCGACGGGCTCGGCATCGCTGACTATTTTGCTGCGCTCTTCGCATCTGATTGAGCTACGCACATCGCCGGTGGGTCGCTGGGTATGGCAGAGTCGTGGCGATGAGTGATCACGAATTCGGTTTCAAAACGCGCAGCCTGCATGCGGGCGGCCAGCCCGACTCGGCCACTGGGGCAAGGGCGGTGCCGATCTATCAGTCGACGAGCTTCGTGTTCGAAGACACGGCCGACGCTGCCGATCTGTTCGCCTTGCAGAAATACGGCACCATCTACAGCCGCATCTCGAACCCGACCGTCGCTGCATTCGAAGAGCGAATGGCCAGCCTCGAAGGAGGCATCGGCGCCGTCGCGACCGCCAGCGGGCAGGCAGCGGCCTTCATGGCATTGTCGACGCTCGCCGGTGTTGGCGATCACGTCGTCGCCGCGTCAGGCGTCTACGGCGGTAGCTACACGCTGCTCGACACAACAATGGCGCGGTTCGGCATCGAGTCGACCTTCGTGCCCAACACCGACCCCGATGCCTTTGCCGCCGCGATCACCCCAGCCACCAAGGCGATATACACCGAGATCATCGGCAATCCCGGCGGCGCGGTGGCTGACCTCGAGGCGTTGGCCGAAGTAGCGCACAGCAACGGGCTGCCACTGGTGGTCGACTCGACCTTCGCGACGCCGTGGCTGTGTCGCCCAATGGAGTGGGGAGCCGACATCGTCATCCACTCCGCCACCAAGTTCATCGGCGGTCACGGAACCAGTATCGGCGGCGTGGTCATCGAAGCCGGAACCTTCGACTGGAGCTCGGGCCGATTCCCCCGCATGACCGAGCCGGTCGCGACCTACAACGGGTTGCAGTGGCACGCAAACTTCGGCGAGTACGCGTATTGCACGGCGTTGCGGTCCGAACAGTTGCGCGACGTGGGCGCCTCGCTTTCGCCCTTCAATGCGTTCCTGCTACTGCAAGGCCTCGAAACATTGCCGCTACGGATGGACGAACACGTGCGCAACGCGCAGGCAGTTGCGAGCTGGCTCAACGACGACCACCGGGTGAGTTGGGTCGCACATGCTGATCTCGACGACTCGCCGTATCGCTCACTAGCCGCCAAGTACCTACCCAAAGGCGCAGGAGCCATCTTCACATTCGGCGTCAAAGGCGGACGCGAGGCGGGCCAGAAGTTCATCGAGAGTCTCGAGTTGATCAGCCACCTGGCCAACGTCGGCGATGCGCGCACGTTGGTGATTCACCCCGCCTCGACCACCCATCAGCAACTCTCCGACGAACAACTCGCCGCCGCCGGTGTTGGAGGCGACATGGTGCGCCTGTCAGTCGGACTCGAAGACCTGACCGACATAATCTGGGACCTCGACCAGGCGTTGGGGTAGTCCGGGTAGTCCGGGTAGTCCGCCTTTTCGCTCGTTCCTCGCGAGAAGGCTGCTTTGGAGTTTCGGCGTCTACGGTCCCCGTGGGTCTCGTTCGGGGTAGTCCGCTTTGGAGTTTCGGCGTCTACGGTCCCCGTGGGTCTTGTTCGGTCCGGGTAGTCCGGTGACAGTGCGTACTACTCGGGCAGGGCGGTGCGGCAGTCGGGGACGGCTACGTTGACGCGGCCACCGCAGGTTGCGCCGATTTCTTCTAGTTCGCTTTCGACTGGCGAGCGGAAGAACAATAAGTCGCATGCCGTCATGTCGCCGTCGTCTTCGCACAGTGACAGGACCCGATCCAGTCCTTCGCTGTCGATATCAAAGAACAGTTGGCCGGGTGCGTTCTCGATGCCTTCGGTGCAGAACACGACTTCGACATCGCTACGACCGCCACACATCAGCGCGGCGGCCTCTTCGACCGAGTCGAAGGCAGATATCTGGAAGAGTACGTCGCAGGCCATGTCGCTATCTCGTTCGCAGTCGACGAGGAGCGAACCGAGCTGTTCGGCGCCGCCGAGGCCGAAACCGGCGGCCTCTTCTAGATCACGTGGGGTCGTTGGCTCATCGTCGTCGGCTTCCTGCCTGTCGCCACGGTCATCGTCGTCGCCGGCATCTGCGTCGTCGCTGGCATCGGGGTCGTCTCCCCCGCTGGCGCCAGAATCCGAGCCAGCGGACTCGCCGGCGTCGGAATCCGCGGTCGCGAGCCGCTCATCGTTGGCCACCACGGTTGTCGATGAACAGGCAGCAGCCAGAAGGATTGCTGCCAGAAGGCATAGAAGAGATCTTAGCTGTGTACGCACCCCATCAGTCTGCCCTACAGCTGGCGCCGACACGACGCGCGGGACACACTAGGGGGATGACCTACCTCGAGCCGAGCCCCCGCACCCGCCGCGCGATTCTGGATCGCACTCGATCCATAGCTGTGGTCGGGGCGTCGTCGAACCCGTCGAGGGCCAGCAATTTTGTCATGACGTACCTGGCTTCGTCGGTGTGTGACTTTGATCTCTACCCGGTGAATCCTCGTGAGACCGAGATCAACGGGTTCACGTGCTACCCATCGCTCGATGCGTTGCCGGTGGTGCCCGACATGGTCGATGTTTTCCGCAAATCCGAAGACTGCCCTGGTATCGCCGCCGAGGCAGTGGCGGTTGGCGCCAAGACGCTCTGGCTCCAACTCGGACTCGTCTCCGACGAAGCTGCGTCTATCGCCAGCGAAGCGGGCCTCGAGGTCGTCATGGACCGCTGCACCAAGATCGAACACGCCCGGTTCGCTGGAGGCCTTCACTTGGCAGGCTTCGACACCGGCGTGATCTCGTCGAAACGCGCCAGCTGATCGATAGCGCTCAGGCGGTGCGGTAGTCGCCGAAGGTTTCGTCGCGTTCGCTGAGCTTCTCTTTGACATTGGCACCTGCGAATCCCTCGCGGTAGGCAAGCGACGACGGTTGATGAAATGCCAAGGCCTGGAGCTCAGTGGTGGCTCGAATGCCGTCGCGGATCCCCATTGCTTCCATGGCGCGATGCGCTGCTCGCTTGTTCATCGCCAGCAGATCGGGCGGGATCTTGGCGATGCGGTTCGCAATGGCGAGTACTTCGGCGTCGAGCGTGACGCTGGTGAACGCTCGATTGGCATAGCCGGACTCGACGGCTTCAATGCCGTTCATCGCGTCGCCGGTCAGCAGCGCCTCCATGCCGCGGCGGAGCCCCATCATCCATGTCTGCCACTGCATATCGGGCGGCGACATCAGCCGCACCGGCGGATAGCCGATCTGGGCATCTTCGGCTACGTACACCAAGTCACACGCGGTCGCCAGCTCGCTTCCCCCAGCAAGACACCACCCATGGACCTGCCCGATGATGGGGGTCGACATATCCCACATCTCGAACCAGTTGTTCACGACATGGCGCGCCCACCAGCCATCTTGGTAGGCGATTGCTCGCTCGACTGGCCGGTTGGGTTTGCTCAGGTCATACCCAGCCGAGAAGCATTCGCCGGCGCCGCGAACGATCATGACCGACACGTCCTTGGCTCGATCACCGGCACGAAGTGCTTCGAACAGTGCGCCTCGCAAATCGTCGTCGAGCGCATTGCGTTTGTCAGGTCGATTCAGCGTGAGTCGCCGAATCTTGGGGGCAGGGTCGTCGATCAGGAGCACGTCGTCGGTCATTGACTGAGCTTTGACGCTCGCAAGCCCTGGGCCAAATCCGCGAGTCTCTCAGTTTCAGACCCGCGGTTTGGCGACGGTGACCGACTGGTTGGCCGAGGCCAGCAATTGGCCGTCGCGCGACCACAACCATCCGCGATTCGAGGCGAACCCTGCGCCTACGAACTCCACATGGCTCTCGCACAGAACCCATTGGCTGTCGTTGTCGGTTTCGATGGGTTGCGGGAACCGGATGGTGTTGTCGAGGCTGGAGCAGAAGACCTGCTGGTCGAGTGCGTTGCCGACGGCCGAGGGAAGATAGTCGGCCATCAGGGCAAGCACGGAGGAGTCGTGGGGCACCGTAGGCATGCGGGTCCAGAACAGGGTCGACTCGTCGCCGCTGCTGGTTCCACGGCCCTCGGTGTCGATCGGTGCAAATCCGAAGGACCCGCGCGCCATGCGCACGTCGACGTGGTGATGCAGCGATTCGGTCTCGGGATCTCGGCGCAGCGGTTCAAGCTCTTCGGGCGGTGCCGCGTCTGGCATTTTGCGCCATCGGCCGTGGTGGTCCTGGGTGCGATCTCCAGTTGCGCCAAGTAGCGCCAAGATCGTGCGGTCATCGCTGGTGGCGGTCAGTCGAGCCTGGCTTACGGTGCGTCCTTTGGCCAGGATTTCGGCCGTGAATGACAACACTGACGGCGGCGTGACGGTCGACGCGAATTGGCAGGTCATGTAGACGGGTGCTTGTCGGGTGATTGCTTCGAGCGCGATCAGACCGGCTGCGATACCCACGCCACCAAACAACGATCCGGACCCGCCGCCTAGAAGCTGGCTGGTCATCGGAACAAGCCACGAGCCATCAGCCTGTTTTCCAATTCCAAGAAACTCAGCCGATGTCATCGCGTCAATCATAAGAACCCTCGAACCTATCGGGTCGAGGGGACCGTAGCGGCCTGTCGAGAAGGCGGACTACACGTTCCCCTGGCTTAGCCGGATCAGTTCGCCCCAGCCGACTCGCGAGCCGGTGCGCAGCAGTGTGAATTCGTAGAGGCGGCCGGCGAGTCGGAACAGCAGGTAGGTGCCGAGCGCAAGTAAGCCCAACGAGATTGCGACTTCGACGGAACCAATCGCGTCTCTGGCAACGCGCACCGGAAGCAGCATTGGTGACGTCAGCGGGAACCACGTCAGCACCCGAACCAACAGCGAGTCGGCGCTGCCAAAGATTGCTGATTGGCCAACGAAGTAGCCCACCATCAGCGGCCCGAAAACCGGCATCATCACTTGCGCAGCGTCTTCTTGGCGCGAGATCAACGACCCAAGTAGTGCGAACAACGTGGTGTAGATGGCCAAACCGCCCAGAACACTGATCGCAAGCATCGGGACGAAGACCCACACCGATGCGGGTACCTCGACGAGGTCGGTCGCTATGAGCGAGCCGAGCAACCCGAGGACAATCAGGGTCAGTTGTACAACCGCAAGTGCGCACAATCCGAGGATCTTGCCCGCGAGCAATGTTGTCGGACGGATTTGGCTCAGGAGTACTTCGACGACCCGAGTCGACTTTTCTTCGACCACGCTCAGCATCGTGAGTTGGCCGAAAATTTGGGGGAGTAGGAACGCGAGAAACAGCCCGAAGAAGGCGACCGCTGATCGTACGTCCTCGGTGTTCGATGAACCATCGACGAATCGTTGCTCAACTTCGATCGGTTCGAACACGGCCGCGAGGTCGTCGAGGTCGAGTTCGAGTTCGGTGGCTCGGTTCAGCGCTTCGGCACGCTGGAGCGCAGCGGTGATGAGCGCAGTGAGCTCGGAGTCTTCGGATTCGCTCCAAGCAATATTGGCTGGAGCTTCGACTGCAACGTCGATGTTGTCGTCGTCCAGTCGTGCGTTGACTTCGCTGGTGGTGTCGTCGCCAAGATCAACAATCTCCAGGTCATAAAAGTCGGTCGACAATGCCTCGAGCGCATCGCCGAGGCCGTTGGGTGCATCGCCAGCAATGCCGATGGTTACATCGCGAAGATCACCGGACGAACTCGGTATCAGACTCATGACGATCGGTGCCGCAATGACCAAGGCGAACATGATGAATGTGATTGCGCGGTACCCGCGAGACCGGCCGCGGGTGCGGATCTCGCGCAGTGCAATCTCTTTGATTTGGCGTCGTTTCACGACGACACCAGCTCGATGAACACTGCCTCGAGCCCCGGAGGCTCGAAGCTCACGCTGTTAAGCACACCATGCTGAGCGGCGATCGCGATGAGTTCTGCGGCGTCGACATCGGCAGGGACTCGGAAGCGCGATTCGCCAGCGGGGGCCTCGAGTGTGTCGGCGTTATCGGGTGTCCACGCTGGCGGATCGTCGGCCCAGCGCAACGCCAACATTCGATGCGGGGAGCGCTGCCTCAATTCGCTGACTTTGCCAGTGGCTCGGGTACGTCCGCCCGCGATGATGGTCACATCTTCGGTGAGGTCTTGCACCAGGTCGAGCTGGTGACTAGAGAACACCACACTGACGCCGCGATCGACCTGCTCGCTCATCACGCTGGCCAACATCGAGACCGCCACCGGGTCCAAGCCTGCAAACGGTTCGTCGAGGATGAGCAGCTCAGGCTCGTGAACAAGTGCAACCGCAAGCTGCACCCGCTGTTGATTGCCGGTCGAGAGTTCCTGCACGAGGTCGTCTTTGCGGTCATCGAGATTCACCCGTTCGGCCCATTCGTGAGCGCGCTGATCAGCAATATCGTTCTCGAGCCCGGCAATGCGCCCGAAATAAGAGATGTGCTCGTGGACCTTCATGCGCGCATACAGGCCGCGCTCTTGGGGCATGTAGCCGATGTTGCGCCTATCGTCGACGCTGATCGGGCGGCCTTTCCATGAGACGCTCCCTTCGTCGACCGAGGTCAACCCGATGATGCTGCGCATCGTCGTGGTCTTGCCCGCGCCGTTGGAACCGAGGAAGCCAATCATCTGGCCGTGTTCCACGACCAAGTCCACACCGCGAAGCGCGTGCACGTCGCCATAGGCCTTGTGCAAGCCAGCGACCTCGAGGGCTGCGGTCACGGCGTCATTGCCAGTACGGGGCGCGCAGTTTTCGCTTGTTGATCTTGCCCATGGTGTTGCGCCCCACCGATTCGACGATGTCGACCGACCGGGGGCACTTGTAGGAGCTCAGCCGTTCCTTGCACCAGGCAATGATGGCATCTTCGGCCGGAGGGTCCTCAGCATTGGTCGGGATAACGAGCGCCTTGAGCGATTCGCCCATATCGGCATGGGGCACACCAATGCAGGCGACGTCGCTGATGTCGGGATGTTCGATCAGGACAAGTTCAGCTTCGGCGGGATAGATGTTTGCGCCACCAGAAACCACCATGTCGCTGAAGCGGTCGGTCAAGAACACATAACCATCGTCATCCATGTAGGCAATCTCGCCCAGCGTGAATACGCCGGGGGCGATATGAGCCGCAGCTGTTTTTTCGGGGTCGTTGGGATAGACGATGCCGCGCCCGGTGGCGTCGCGGAAATAGAGGCGCCCTTCGGTGTTCGGCGGCAGTTCGTTGTTGTCGTCGTCGAGCACGAGCGCAGTGAACGGAGGCACGGCTTTGCCGACCGAACCAGGGTGCTCGAGCCACTCTGGGCTGGTGATCGAGCATGTCGTTCCGACTTCGCTCGCCCCATAGGAGTCGCTGAAGACAGGCCCGAACCACTCGATCATCTTTCGTTTCACATCGATCGGACACTTGGCGCCGGTGTGCGCGATCAGCTTCATCGACGACACGTCGTACTTGGCTCGCACCTCGTCGCTCAATGCGAGCAGGCGAACAAAGTGCGTGGGCACCATGACGGTGGTGGCCGTCTTGTACTTGTCGATGGCGGCCAGGGTGGCCTCGGCGTCGAAGCGTCCACGAATGATCGAGCTGATTCCTGCCACCAGCAGACGCATGCCGCTGAGTGGCCCGGTGTGATACATCGGCCCAACGACCAAATGGGTGCCGTATTCAGCCAGTCGATTGCCTTTCAGCGCTTCGAGGTGTTCGGCCATGTCGCCACCACCAGCAAACATGGTCGGCGGCAATTCGGTTCCTTTTGGCCGGCCGGTCGTGCCCGAGGTGTACAGCAGGTTAGGTAGCGGCTTTGTGTCCATCGGGGGGTGGTCCGAGTTGCCAGTCGCCAGCCAATCACTCCACGATGTGACAGTGGCGTTGGGTGGCGCTGAGCCCCACATGACCACGGCCGTCACCCCCGATTCGTTTGCCGCGTGCTGAGCGCGCCCGACAGTCGACTCGTCGCAGAAGATGATCTGGGACTCGCTGTCGCTCACGATGTAGGCCGCTTCTTCGGCGGTCAAGTGGAAGTTCACCGGCACGGTGGAACAGCCAGCAAGCAACCCGCCCAAGTGAGCAAGCGCGGTTTCGCTTGCGTTCTCCGCAAAGACGCTCACCCGACGTTTCGGCCCAAGATCCATTGCCAGCAGCAGATTGGCACAACGGTTGAGCGTGTCGTCGACCTCGGTCCAGGTCAGGTCGCGGTACTGATCAGCAAGCGCAACTGCGACGGGGTCGGCGGCTGCGAGTGCGGCGGCAAATTCAGGCATACCTGAGAGTGTGGCGCAGGAACGATCGCTGCCAGAAACTCGCCGACTGTGAGTTCCGCCGGGGAAGCTCACACGATCGGTGCGCTAGGTTCGTCGTATCACGGGCAGCGTCGCCGCCATGGTGCAAATGCCCTCGACGATCATGGTGCGCGTATGGCCAGCCGTCGAGCACGATGGTCAGCGCTTCGTGCGGTTCGAAGTTCGCACCGCAACGGGTCATCTTGCGGCGAAAGACGGCGTGGTCCTGCTCGGCCCGTGAGCCGAACAGGTGCGGCCGTTACGGTGCCGGTGGCTCGCATCGCCGTGCTTTGCGAGCCGTCGTGAGCGCACGCGCGCGGGCTCGGTGGGCGGTGGGTGTCCAGGCGTGACAGACTTAGACCATGATCTCAGTTCACATCATGTACCCAAAGACCGAAGACTCGACGTTCGACATGGACTACTACTGCTCAACCCACATGCCGATGCTGGCCGACGCCCTCGGCGATGCGTGCAAGGGTTGGGGCGCTTCGGCGATTGGTTCTGGCGCGTGGGAGGCCATTGGCTGGGCTCACGTCGAAAGTCAAGAAGCACTCGACGCTGCACTCCAAGAGCACGGGGCCGCCATCATGGGCGACGTACCGAACTACACCAACGTCGCACCAGAACTGGTGGTGGGTCAGATCGCGCGCTAGTCGCGAGACCCGCCGGGCGCAGCTCAGAGCTGGGCGCGGCCTCGTTCGATGATCCCCGCTCGTCGGGCAGCAACGTCGGCACCTGGCTTCGTCGACGCCGCAAATTCGGCCGCGCCTTCGGACTCGAGACGCCATGCATCGCCGAGGGCGGCGCTCTCCTGCGATGCATAGGTCCCAAGCATGCGCTGCACTCCAACCGGGTCGTTGCCCACGATGTCGCCCGCGAGTGACATCACAACCGGCATCAAGTCGTCGTGGGGCACCACCCGATTGACAAGGCCCCATTGCAACGCCTGGGTCGCCGTCACGAAGTTGCCTGTCAGTGAGATCTCACGCGCCCGAGTTCTACCGACCGCATCGGTGAGCAGTGCGGTCAGACCCCAGCCAGGCATAACACCGACGCGAGCATGCGTGTCGGCAAACCGGGCATGCTCCGACGCAATCAGGAAGTCGCAATTCAACGCCAGTTCGAACCCGCCAGTCACCGCGACACCATTGATCGCCCCGATCAGCGGCTTGGTGCGTTCGGGAAACGGCGACGTGCTTCCCGTCGACGGTGCGCTCAGCAGCGCATCAGGATCCTCGCCCAGCAACTTCAGATCTAGGCCAGCCGAGAACGCCGGATCGGACCCCGTCAGCACCATCACGTGGACGGATTCGTCGGCCTCGAGTCTTGCAATCGCGTCCCGGATCGCCTTGCGCATCGGGGGGTTGATGGCGTTGCGAGCGTCGGGCCGGTGCATCGTTGCGACCCCTATGTGATCAATGACTTCGATTCGAACCGGATAGTCGTCGGTTGGCTCTACAAGCTGCATGAACTCAGTATTGCTCACCTGCGGCCTAGTCTCCGCAGTAGAGAAACAAGGAGACCCCTCACAATGAACGAACAACACATCGCAATCTGGCAACAAGCTGCCGGCGCATGGGATCAGCGCTGGCAAGCAGTGCAGGCCGACCAGTGGGAAGCACAGACGCCGTGCTCGGAGTGGAATGTGCAGCAGCTGTGTGATCACACCATCCAGACCCAAGCGACCTTCGCTGCAGGTCTTGTGGGTGCCGAGGTTGCCCCCGATGCTGCTTGGCCCGACGTCCACGCCGCGATCAATGCCCGGCTCGAAGATCCAAGCTGTCTCGACGGCACTACCGAGATGCCGGGCATGGGTGTTGTACCCAAGGCCATGGTCTTCGGTGTTGCCTCGAGCGACATGCTCATCCACAGCTGGGATCTTGCCCGCTCGATCGGGGCCGACGAAGAGCTTCCTGCTCAAGCTGTCACGGCGTGTTACATGGGTCTACAGAAGTTCCCTGAACAAGCGCGAGTTGGTCCCGGCATGTTCGATCAGCCTGCTGCATGTGCCGACGACGCAAGCGAGCAGACCCAGTTCCTGAGCTTTGCTGGCCGCGAGGTCTGAATCGCCGCCGTGCGTAACCTTTGAAGTTGCAGTGGCGCCAATGAGCACGATGGTTGCCAAGGGCGCCACCGCAAAAAGGTTTGGCTTGGCCGCGTGCTGTAGTTTCGGCACATGGCCAAGACACCAACCACCACGTCAGAAATCGATGCCGATTGGTTAACCGGCGCCCTTCGCGAGTCGGGCGTCATCAGTTCCGAAGCTTCGGTTGCCACGGTCAGTTCAGAACCAGGGTCGGTCGGGGTTGGGTTCATGGGCGAGATCGGGGTGCTCGACGTGGCCTATGTTGGAGCTCCCGACGCTCCGCAGCGCATCGTCGCCAAATTCCCGACTCAAAGCCCCGAGATTTCGGCCATGGTGCGGCCAGTCCGGGTCTTCGAACGTGAACACCGCTTCTATGGTTCGCTTGCTTCGCAGTCTCCTGTGCGCACGCCCGAGCCATATCACATCGTGTGTGAAACCAACCCAGATCCCGAGGTGCCTGAGACCTATCTCTTGTTGATGGAAGATCTGAGTGCGCTCACCGAGGGGGACCAAGTCGCCGGAGTATCGGTCGCCCAAGCCAGCGCTGCGCTCACCGGCTTGGCCAAGCATCACGCCCGGTTCTGGAACGGTGCAGGTCTCGAAGACGTCGACTTCGTCCCAGTGATCAACGGTCCGCTGAACCAGGCCGGCCAAGGCATCTACGCCGCATCGTTGCCTGGCTTCAAGCAAGTCTTTGGCGACATACTCACCCCCGAGATGGATGTGTTGGCCGACGCCTACACCGCCGCCAACCCCGGTCTGCTCGACGCGCTCGGGGCAATGCCTCGCACACTCGTGCACTTCGACTATCGGGCCGACAACTTGTTCTTCGACGACGACGGCACTGTTGTGGTCATTGACTGGCAAGCGATCAGCCAGGGAGGTGGTGCGGCCGACGTTGGCTACTTCATCAGTCAGAACATGTCGACCGAAGACCGTCGCGCCAGCGAAGAAACGCTGCTGCACACCTATCACGACACGCTGCTCGCCAACGGTGTGACCGACTACGACTACGACACGTTCTTCAACGATTATCGGCTCGGCGTGATGTACGGATGGATCATCCCGGTGTTCGCAGTGGGCACACTTGACTCGTCGAGCGAACGAGCCATGAACCTGTGGCGCACCGTGATCGACCGGGTACAGACCTGTATCGCCGACCACAACGCCGGTGAGTTCTTGCAGCCGTAGCTGCTGCTACGCCGAGCCTTGGGGGAGGCAATCGTGAGTAATCGAATCGACCGTGGTGTCGACAACGCAGGCGCCGATGTTGGCTGCCCTGTCGATCGCATCGACTTCTTCGACCCTGACGTCAATCAATGTCCGTATCCGGCGTATCGCACCATGCGAGACGAGGCGCCGGTGTGGTTCGACGAGCGACTCGCCATGTTTCACATCACCCGCTACGACGACGTGATGATGGTGCTCAAAGACACCGAACGGTTCCGCAGCGGCCGCAAGAAACGCCGGGGCACCGACGAACGCACCCAGAAGATTCTGGCGCTGTACAAAGAAAAGGGTTGGGTTCCTGCGCCCACCCTGGCAGGCCGCGACGACCCGAACCACAAGCAGATGCGCGGCCTGTTCAACCATGCCTTTCGTCCCAAGCGCATCCGAGAGCTCGAACCGAGCTTGGCGGCAACGGCTCACGAGCTGATCGATGCGTTCATCGACGACGGTCGTTGCGATTGGGTGCAGTCGTTTGCGGTGCCGCTGCCGTTGCTGATGATCGGCATGCAGATGGGTGCGGATCCCAAAGACATCTGGCGGATCAAAGCGTGGACCGATGCTTGGGTACAGCGGCTAGGCATGATGCAAACCGAGGAAGAAGCGCTGTGGTCAACCGAGATGGAGATCGAAGCGCAGCACTACTTCCAACCCATCTTCGATCGGCTGCGCGACCACCCCGAAGACTCGCTGATTTCTGACCTGGTCAACACCGAGATACCCGAGTGGGGTCGCACACTGAATAACGAAGAGCTGCACGCCGAGATGATGGCTGACACCTTCGTTGGCGGCAGCGAAACCTCGACCAACGCAATCAGTGGCGGCATCTGGCTGCTCGGCACCCACCGGGACCAGTGGCAGCTGCTACGAAGTGACCCCGACACCTATCTCGCGGCGCTTGTCGAAGAGGTCCTGCGGCTCGAGGGCCCCGTGCAACGGCTCTTTCGGACCACCGCGGTCGACGTCGAACTGCACGGCGTGACCATCCCAGCCGAGTCGATGGTCGTGATCAACTACGCCTCGGCGAACCGCGACGAACGACAGTTTGATCGGCCAGCCGAGTTCGATCTGACCCGCGACAATGCTCGGAATCACGTGGCGTTCGGTTTCGGCATTCATCACTGCATGGGAGCTCCGCTGGCCCGGCGTGAGCTGCTGCATTCCTTTAAGGCGTTCGTCGAACGCATCGACGATTTCTCGTTGAGTGCTGACGCAAACGACTTTGACATCGCGCACAACTACAGCCTTCGGGCCCTCAACGAACTGCACATCGAATTCACTCCCCGAGAAACTAGGTATCGAACATCATGATTCCCGCACAAGCAACCGACATCACCGCCGAATGGCTCAACGAACGTTTAGGCGACAACTTCGGCGAGATCGCCGCAGTGCGATGTGAACACATCGGCGAAGGTGTCGGCATCTTGGGCGAGGTCGCCCGGCTCCACCTCGACTACGGCTCGGGACACACCGGACCAGCAACCGTCATCGCAAAGTGCCAGTCTCTGTTTCCTGAGAACGTCATGATCTCGCAGATGATGGGTTTCTACGAGCGCGAGGTGAACTTCTACAACGAACTTGCGGATCAGCTTTCGATGCGCGTGCCGAGCTGTCACGTCGCAGAGATCGCACCCGAAGGCGCGCCGTTCGTTCTGGTCATGGAAGAGATCACCGACGCTCATGCAGCTGATCAACTCGATGGGGCGAGCCGAGAAGACACCGAGGCGATCTTGAAAACGGTTGCAGGACTGCACGCTCGCTTCTGGAACAACGACGCGCTCGCCGAGCTCACGTGGCTACCGCCGATGAACAATGATTTGTACAAGGGTGCCGGTGGTTTGATCGAGGCGAATTGGCTGGAGTTCGTCGAGAACTGGAGTGGCACAGTCCAACCGGAGGTGTTGGCATGGTGCGAGCAGATCATGCCTCGCTACGGCGAAATGGTCGACTGGTGCGCGAGCTGGACACCACAGACCTTTGCTCATACCGACGTGCGGGCCGACAACTTTTTTCTTGGAGGGTCGGCAGGCGACGACGTGGTGACCGTGCTTGACTTCCAACTCAGTACCCGCCACGTGGGTGTCTGGGATGTCGCCAACTTCTTGGGCGCATCGGTGACGGTCGAAAATCGTCAAGCGTGGCAAGACGACATCTTGGCCACCTATCACCAAGCGCTGGTTGACCACGGCGTCACGGGCTACTCGATCGATGATCTGACATTTCACTACCGGATGTGCACGATGCACCAGGCCATGGCCCAGATTGCGGTGGCGAACCTTGATCCCGGCACCGAACGCGGGCGTGCGCTGCTCGACGCAATGATCACCCGCAGCTTTACCTCAGCCTTCGATAACAACGGCGGCGAGATGCTCGATCATCTCTGAGCACTCAGCGCTTGTTGCCCAGATGCCACTTGCCACATGTTTGGCAGTTGTAGGCCGACAGCCCCCGGCGTCCACGTTCTGACCGAAGCTTCTTGGCCACATCTTCGGCCTCGCCCTTGGTCTTGTGGGCCTGCTTACCCTCGCACGACTTTGCGTGGCGAGCGCGAGCCTTTTTTAGTTTGCGAGGTGTCTTCGCCATCGCCTGATTCTATTGCGGCACTGTCGCTCGCAGGCGCGGCGGCGACTACCGAAGAGCCAGCCACCAGTCGGCGACATTGGCGGCATATCTTTTGGCGTAGTCGGCGGTGAGCGCATCGGCGTCGGCGGGTGCGTCTTGGGCGTTGGTCGGCGGAAGTGGCGACGATGCCTGTATCGGGTCGACCCACTCGAGTCGGATGGCCTCGCAGACCTCGCCTAGTTGGGGCGAGGCCTCTTCGTGATGATCGCTGACTTGGTGCTCGATGAAGCTCCGGTGATCTTCAAACGACAGCAGCGTGTAGTACGTGCGGGGGTGTTCACCCCGCCAGTACTCGTAACGCAAGACGTTGTCTTCGTGAGCGAAGGTCCCGTCGTGCAATTGTCGAGCGATTGCTTCGAATCGCTCCTCGCAGCCTTCTTTGATCGTCAAGTGCGCCAGAATTGTTGCCATGTCTCGAACCTAGTTCGCGCGACACCAGACTTGCCAGGACAGTCGAGGCGTTAGCTCAGACAGACCGTTGCGTTAGCTCAGACAGATCGTTGCGTTAGCTCAGACAGATCGTTGCGTTAGCTCAGACAGACCGTTGCGTTAGCTCAGACAGACCGTTGCGTTAGCTCAGACAGACCGTTGCGTTAGCTCAGACAGACCGTTGCGCCCACCGGTTGATTCCGCCGCCAGTAGCAAGGTGACCCGCTCACCATTCATTCAGGAAGGCGAGCTGTCCGTCGATCTCTCCGAGCGAGCCAGTAGCGACCACGACGGTGTTGCCGGAGAGGCGATAGTGCTCGTAGCTGGAAACGCCCGGGTCGCTAATCAGTTCCCACTCGATCCGAAACTCGGTGTCGGTCAGATCAAGCACCTCGTTGACCTGCACGTCGGGGAACGTGTCGCAGGGGGTAGACACCGAGCTGAGTGCATCAAGGGCGGCTTCGGCACGAGAATTCGACGGATATGTCGTAATCACGATGAGTTCGCCATCGGCATTCTCGAATAGCGAGCTGACGGCGTCGGGGTCATCGGGACCGCAACCATCGAAGAAGCCACCCGCTTGATCTCCCGCGAACTCGAATCCTTCGGGTCCAACCAAGGCAGTGGCGAACAGCTCGACCAACGGATCGTCGAAGCTGGCCCCGCTGTCGTCGGGCGTCGGCGTTGGTTCAGGCGTAGGGGTCGGTTCAGGTTCGAACACCGCTACATCAATGGTGAATGTGGCTCCGGGCTCGCCGTAGACCACGGCGAACAATGGAGTGCCGCGCACGCTGTTGCTTCCGAACGGGTCCGGCAACACGACGCCGCTGGTTTCCCATCCTCGGATGGATTCGACAAATGCTCCGTTGACGAAGATGTCGTTTTCGATTTTGAGTGCCTCGTCGGTGAACGTGAACACTTGGGGCCTTCCTTGGCCGCCGAATTGCCCGCTGAACCCGTCGATGCCGACTTCGGTGACTGTTGCTTCGAACAGTTCGACGTTGATGTCGCCGCTGGTGTTGGTTGCCACGGCTGGTAGCACGAAATCGGAGTCGTCGCCGACAGCATGGTAGGCCAGTACCCAGTCTTCGCCAGCCAGAGGTATTTCTTGATACCCGGCAAAGCTGCCGGACTCTGAGCCAACTCTGGCAACTGCGATACGGAATTCGTCGAAGTCGTCTCGAACGGTTTGGTAGCCGGTCAGGTCAAGTGCAACCGCAGCTGCTCCCTGAACTGCTGACGCAGTGCGTGGAACTCCTTGGCCAGCGATAGGCCCCTCGACCAGGTAGAAGTCACCGAACTCGTTGAATGCGTTGGTGTCGAGATCTTCGGTGACTCGCACGGCCACATCAGCAACTTGGTCGGCGTAGAACCCCATGGTGCCCAGCACGTCTATGTACCAGCGGCCGTTACGTTCGACCACGATGACGCCGGTCATGTCGGGGATGAAGTCGCGGGGGTCTTCGCTGCTGTCGATCTGGAAAAGGAGTTCTGCGATGCCGTCTTCGACGCAGCTGGTATTGCGGTCGAAGCCGTCGTCGATGGTGGCACACCAGTTGTCGGTGTCGATCGAGAACGAGGCGCCATCGACTCGGCCGTTGATATCGCCAAAGGTGACCAAGGTGCGTCCTTCCCACTCCGAGACGCTCAGGTCGAGGTCGTCGAAGTTGAGCCCAATCTCGCGAGCGGCGTCGCGGCGGTCGCGGTCATCGACTTCGGAGTCGATGAGCAGCTGGTAATCGAGCAAGTACGGCGTGGCGTAGGGGTCGGCGATCTCGATCATGCGTGAGTAGTCGAGATTCTCCGCAGAATCAAAGAGGGCCTGCACGACTGCTTCGGGTGACTCGCCGCCGCCGGTCTGGGTGTCGACCAAGTCGAACGCCCGTCCGAAGTCGGGATCGGGGCGCGAAGAGAACTCGCCGGAGTTACGGGCCGACTCGAGAATCGAGTACCCCATCGAGACGTACCACTTGCCGTCTTTTTCAACGACCACGAAATCCAGGTGGGCGTCGGGAGTGAATTCTTCTTCGCGGGGAAGGCCAGGGCGCATCAGCGCAGCAGCCAGGCCACCACGTTCGTCGCGCAGCTCTACCGACGTGCCGTCGAAGGCGCGGAAGTCGAGGCCTGCGCTTGCGTAGCCATCAGCGAAGATGAACGTGGTGTCGGAGTCTGCAACAGTCACGGTCAAGTCCAACCCGAGTACCCGTACTCGGTTGATGCGGCCGTCGTCGTCGAGCGGCTCGACTTCGTAGGAGACCGGATCACCATTGACGCCGGTCAGGGAGTAGTCGAATGAGTCGAACACCGACGCGTAAGCATCGGTCAGCTCGTTTCGAGTCTCGCCAGCGTCGCCGATTTCTTCGAACGATGCAACGGCTGGCGCGAAACTGCCAAACCAGGCGTCGACCTCGTCGGGATCGAACACGTCGACAAGTCCAACCACATCTTTTTCGTTGATCGACGCAACGAGCTGGTCGATCGCCCCTTCGGGCGACGCCGCTCCGCCAGCAGCACTACCGCCGCCAAAGAAACGGAATGCGAGGAAACCAAGACCGATGATGAGCACAACCGCGCCGATGCCAAGCAGTAGCCCTCGCTTGCTCGACGACTCTGAAGGAGTCGTGGCTGCCGGGAGGTTGTAGTTCGGGTCAGCGGCGCTTTGCGCAGCGTAGGTTTGGGTGGCGGCGCCGTCGGTCGTAATGGGCAGTCCAGCCGGTGCCGCGCCGGCGGGTGGCTGGGCGGCAGTGGGATCGGCGGCAGTGGGGTCGGTGGCAGTGGGATCGGTGGCAGTGGGATCGGTGGCGAACGGCACGGCCACGGTGTCTTGTGCGTAGGCCGGTGGTGCTGGTGCGGACGAAGGTGCAACCGGGGCCACGTAGTCCGGATGTTGTTCGGGTGCGTACCACTTGCCGTCGGAGGCAATCCACCAGCCATCGCCTTTTGAAGTATCACTCATTGTCTTGCACCCTTCGTGCTCCCGCTTCTGTCACTCTAGGGTGCCCGAAATCAGCAGGGAAGTCTTTGGGGAGGTCTCCCTCTCATGACCTATGTCACGTTTGATCGCTCACAACAGATCCGCGGACCCGGCTGCAGGCATACACCAGGGTTGCGAGGCCCAAAGACGCGACGATCGGACCCATGAGTTGGGTGTTGAGCACGTTGTAGCGCTGGCCGGCCCACACGAACAACCACCACATGATGGCGCCGATGAGGGCACATCCAACGCCGACTATTCGCACGGCTAGGCGGCCTCGGAAAAATGTTGATGCCCATGCAAGGAATGCGAGGAAGGCTGGCAGATACCACCACCGGCCCACCCAGCTCACGATGTCGGGCAGTGGACCCCTTGCAAGCGACAAGAAGGTGTCGGCAGTGTTGAAACCAGACCGATTCCGGCCTCCGATGCGCGCCCACGGAAGAAATGCGCCAAGGCCCGTGAGCGCAAGGCCGACCGTGGCTACGAGCGCGTTGCGTTCATCGGGATTCACGTATCAGATTGCTCGGTCTGCGTTGGTCCAGTACTGCTCTCGCAGTTTGCGTTTCTGGACTTTGCCGGTGCCGGTACGCGGTAGCGAGTCGAGGAAGTCGATCGAGCGCGGCACCTTGTAACCCGCTACCTGTTCTCGACAAAAAGCCCGCAATGTCTCGCCAAGCTCGGCTTGGTCGACGCCCTCGTTGGCCACAACGATTGCTTTGACCTCTTCGCCGTATTCGTCGTTCGGTACACCAATGACGGCCACGTCGGCGACGTCGTTGTGGCCGCCGATCACGCCTTCGATCTCTGCGGGATAGATATTGACGCCACCGCTGATGATCATGTCGATTTTGCGGTCCGACAGCCACAAGAAACCGTCGTCATCGAGATAGCCGACATCGCCACTCGTTGCGACACCAGGTTCGAGGTGAACCTCGGCAGTCTTCTCCGGTGCGTTGTGGTACTCGAAGTCGGTGCCCATCTGATTGCGGAAGTAGATCGTGCCTGACTCGTTGGCGCCGCATGGCTGGCCGTCGTCGCCAATGATCATGATCTCGATGTTGGGCATTGCTGGCCCGACGCTTCCGCCTTTGGCGAGCCAATTCTCACTGTCGATCATCGACACCACCGACCCTTCGGTAGACCCGTAGTACTCAGTGATCTTTGGTCCCCACCAGTCGATGAGCGCCGACTTGACCACCGGTGGACACGGAGCTGCACCGTGTAGAACCAGGTCAAGTGACGATCCGTCGAAGCTGGCTTTGGCATCGTCGGGTAGGTCGATAAGCCGCTTCATCTGGGTAGGAACTAAGTGAATGTTGGTGGCCCGGTGTTTGTCTATGAGATCGAGGACGCCCGCGCTGTCGTACTTGTGCTGCATCACAATGGCCGAGCCAACAATCATCGGCATCCACGAGAACGCCCACTGGGCCGAGTGGTAGATGGGCCCGCACAACACCGTCACGCCGGGAACAGTCAGCAGCGAGCTGAATCCGGCACCGACCAACTGCCAGACTTCGGGACCGACGTCGTCGCCGAGCGAGGTCAATGCGCTGCGCACGCCCTTGGGGTTACCGGTGGTGCCCGAGGTGTAGAACATGGGCCCGCCCATGATCTGCTTTTCTGGCTCAGCCGTCGAAGCAGAACTGAGCAGCGCGTCGAAGTCTGCGAATCGGGAATCGGCGTGCCCAATCTCGGGATCGACGAACGCAACGCGGTGTTCGACCGTGGAACTGCGTTCGTCTTGCAGTGCTGCATCGACGACATCGACGAACCGGTGGTCAACAAAAACGGCCTTGGCTCCACTGTCGCCAAAGATGTACGCCAGTTCAGGAGCGACCAGGTGCCAGTTCACCGGCACGAATGTGATCCCGGACTGCGCGCACGCGAACGACAGGACGATCCACTCGTTGCAGTTGCCGGCAACGATTGCGATGGTGTCACCTGAATCGATGCCCATGTCGGCCAGGGCATGCATGCATTGGTTGACGGAGTTGTCGACCTGACTCCAGGTCATCTCGCCGAAGTCATCGGCCAACGCCAGCTCGGTGCCGCGCTGTTCTGCAAACTCTTTTGTCAGTAGTGCCATGTACCGAGACTACGCGATGGGTTGGGGGCTGGGCTCACCCCGCTAGTCCTGGTTGCAACAGGGTTAGGCATCGCGGTTGCGGTGTCGGCAGCTCAGCGCCAGTATCGAGACATGAGCGAACCAACGACCACCCTTGTCAGTCAAGTCCCCGCAGCCTCGCCGGCCGATGCTCTCGAGCACTTTTCGAGTTTGCTCGCGTTTGAAACCGACTGCTGGGACGTCCATGCTTCGATGGCTGCAGGCCCTGACTTCGTACTTGCCGACGTCCGTGGCGCTGCGGCCTACGCTGCGGGCCATGCCGATGGTGCGGTGCACATCCCGCATGCCGATCTGACGGCCGCGAATCTGTCGTCGTACGCGACGGACACGCTGTTTGTTGTCTACTGCGCGGGACCACACTGCAACGGCGCCGACAAGGCCGCCCGAAACCTGGCCGCGCTCGGTCGACCGGTGAAGAAGATGATCGGCGGCGTAACCGGCTGGCTCGACGAAGGCTTCATGCTCGTTAGCTCGCCATGATTGCGACTGCGTCTTTCGACAAAGCAGGCAACGATGCCACTTTGATCGCTGCATATGTCATCGTCGACGGCGGCCTTGGCCCAATCATCTCGATGACAGACGTGCTTCACCTTGTCTCTCGCCACTGCGACGCCGAGAAAGACGATGATGCTCACGCCGTGATCGAACTACTACATGCCCGCCCCCCGTCGCTGAGCCAAGGAGCGGCGCGCAACCTGAGCACGGTTCTGGGCAACCTCGCATACGCGCCACTCACGCCGGTTGAAGACCGGTTTCGACACGACCAATCGATACAGCCTCGGGTGGGTCGTCGCTCGACTCGATGGCTGGTTCGTCGGATTTGTCAACGTCCTGTGGGACGGCTTGACTCACGCCTTCATCGAAGACGTCATGGTCGATGTCGAGTTCAGACACCGAGGTATCGGCGTTGCCCTGGTTCATGGCGCTCGCGACGGGGCACTGGCCGCGGGCTGCGAGTTTCTTCACGTGGGATTCGATGGGGATTTTGCGCCGTTCTACATAGACGGGTGCGGGTTCAAGCCGACACTCGGTGGCCTGATGGAACTGAACTAGCACGCAAACGCTGCCTGCTGGGTCGATTTTCCTTCGATTCGGGCTGCGGACTCAGCGCATGAAGTGCGGGGTTACTTGGCAACAACACCGGTACAGCACGCGCTGTCGCTAACCTCGTTTCGTGCAATCCCCACTGCCCCCCGAATCTGGTCCTCGCTTCTCGGTTGAGCCGCCTCAGGTCCCGCCACTTCACGAAGTGCTCCCCGCCGAGCCGCTGCTTCTGATGGGCGCCGGTCCCGTGCCGCTTCATCCCGACGTCGCTCGGGCAAACAGCATCGTCATCAACCACCTGGGCCCGTCGATGAATCGGGTAATCGAAGGCATCCAAACAAGCGCTCGGTATGTGTTCCAGTCGAACGATGCCTACATACTCGGCGTGTCGGGACCTGCATCGGCCGCGTTCGAGATGGTGATCACTGGATTGCTTTGGGAAGGACGCTCTGCGCTCGTGCTTGTGCAGGGCACGTTCAGCGCCCGGTGGGCAGAAATGGCGCGTCGGGTAGGCGCCAACGTGACCGAGCTACATGGCGAGGGCATCAACCCGCCGACCCTTGCCCAGGTCGAACAGGCGCTCGACGCTGGCGACTACGACGTGCTGCTTGCCACGCACGGCGAAACCTCGAGCGGCACCATGCTGGCCGAGCTGCCCGCCATTTCCCGGGCCGCCCACAGCCGCGGCGTGCTCACTGCTGTCGACGCGGTCACCACAATTGGAGCCCTCGACTTTGCGATGTCTGACTGGAAAGTCGACGCCGCGATCGCTGGCGGCCAGAAGGCCCTGGGATCTATCCCCGGCTTCTCCATTGCTGCATTCTCGCCCCGAGCGTGGGATCAGGTACAAGCTCGCGAGGGCACGAGCCCGCACTGGGCCCTCGATGCGCGACTGGCTTGGGCGTTCTGGGGCGAAGGCAACTATCACTACACCGCGCCGGTGCCGGGCACGCTCGCAACGTACGAGGCGCTGAAGCAGATCGTCGACGAGGGCCTCGAAGCACGTATCGAGCGGCACCTGGACGCGTCGAGAAGCATGCAGCTGCAGATCGAGAAGATGGGCCTCGAGTTGTTTGCACCCGAGCACTGTCGACTGCCTTCGGTCATCGCGATCAAGGTGCCCGACGGCATCGACAGCGATCAGCTACGTCACGTGATGCGCGAACAATACGGCGTCGAGATCAGCGGCGCATTCGGCCACAACATCGTCCGTATCGGCCAGATGGCCGAGCAGATTCGCTCGGTGCGGGTCAATCGCACGCTGGCTGCGTTCGAAGGCGCGCTCTGGCAGTTGGGCTTCCCTCAAAGCAGCTGATCTGTCAGCCTTCCCGGCGCAGGCGTTATTCGGAGCGGTCTAGTTGGCGTTCAACTCGTTGATCGAGTTCTGGAAGGCCAGCACGTGCGAGAAGTCGTTGACGGCGATTACGCGTCGGTGATCGTCCATGGCCCGCACGGTTGTAATCGATGTGTGGTGCACGTGGCACACATTGTCCATCGTTGCACCCCATAGCTGCGAGATGTAGGTGCCAATCACGCCGCCGTGGCACGCAACGGCCACTCGCTCGCCTCGGTGGTTGGCAGCGATCTCTTCGATTGTTCGCACAACACGGGCCCGGAACTCGTCGGCGCCGTTGCCATAGGTGTAGGCGTCCCACGATTGGGTGCGTTGGCTTTCTTGGAAGATCGATCGGATCTCGTCGGCGCTCAGTTGCTCGGTGAGCGACTTGGTCTGGTCGAGTTTTCCCCACAGATCGACTTCGTGCAGATCGTCGACCACGATCGGCGCTAGGCCATGGTGCTTGGCGATTGCCTTGCCGGTGTCGTGGGCCCGCGTCAATGGTGATGCATAGACATGGTCAATGCGGGTGTCGGCAAGGCGCTCGCCCACGGCGTCGGCTTGGCGTTGGCCAAGCTCCGACAGTGGCGGATTGACACCAGCTTCGAGCGTCATGCCGCGTTCGTACTGCTGCTCGCCGTGGCGTACGAGCAGTAGCTCGCACACATCTTCGAGGTTCGTCAGGAATGGACTACCTAGATCAACTGTGCGCGGTCGGGCCATCTCAGGTTCTAACGGGACAAGATGGTGACGCCGGAGATACCGGGCGCGCCATAGACATGGGTGTAGGCCGTCTTGGGGTCATTGGGAACCTGGCGCGGTCCCGCATCGCCGCGAAGCTGCAGCACGTTTTCGTAGACCTGTCGCAGGCCAGAGGCACCAATTGGTTCGCCGTTGGCCAGGCAGCCACCGTCGGTGTTGACCGGCAGTCGACCGGTGATCTCGGTTTCGCCCATAGCGATCATGCGTTCCTGATCACCATGCTCGCAGAAGCCGTTTTCGGCCATATGCATAATCTCGGCGCCGGCTTCGGTGTCTTGGAGCTGCGCGATGTCGATGTCTTCGGGTCCCATGCCGGCCATCTCAAAGGCGGCTTTGGACGTGTCGACGGTCGGACCAGCGTTCCACTCGAGTGCCAAGTGCTGAGCGAACACTTCGAACGAACCGAACTGGCGGCTGCGCACAATCGCAGCGTTCAACATGATCGGGTTGTCGTTGTACTTGTGGGCCTTGTCGGCTCGGCACAACACGAGCGCCACCCCGCCTTCGCCCGGCGAGCAGAACATGTATTGCGTGAGTGGGTACGACAGCATGGCCGACTCTTTGACCTGGGCCTCGCTGAGCGGCTTGCGGCGCCAGGCGTTCTCGTTCATGGAGCCGTTGCGGAAGGCCTTCTCGCCGATCTTGCCCAATGTGTCGTGGCTGATGCCGTAGTCGTGCATGTAGCGGTTGATCTTCATACCGAAGAACTGGGTGGTGAGCGCCATGCCGACGTCGCCGTACCACTCGCCGAGCCCGCCGCTCTTGGTGTTCACGCGGAACGCGCCTGGCTCGTGCTTGTCGAATCCAACCGCGATGCCGATGTCGTACATTCCTGCTTTGATCGAGTTGATGGCAGAGAACAGAGCGGAACCACCGGTGGCACAACCGTTGGCCACGTTGATGAACTGCAGACCAGTGAGCCCTAGACGTGACACCATGGTGTCGGGGTTGCCCGCAGCAGCTGAGCCGCCGAACGCGAACTCCATGTCGTTCCAGGTGCAACTTGCATCGGCTACCGCCATGCGCACGGCGTCGACGCCGTGATCCATGCCGGTCTTGTCGGGTTGACGGGCGAACGAGGTGATGCCGATTCCGACAATTGCGACGTCGTCACTGCTAGCCATGATGTGCTCCTGGTATTTCGGGTCGGGGTGAGGTTGGGTGGGGAATCGAAACGGATGTCTATGCGCTGGGCGCAAAGGCAAACGTCATAACTTCTTCGCCTTCGTCGTTGGTGTAGAGCGGAACGATGACCAGTTCCATATCCATGCCTATCTTGAGTTCTTCGACCGTGCTGATGGTGAGGCGGCTCTCGACCTTGAGCTGGTCGGCAAGCTCGACATAGCCCACGCCATACGGCTCGAACGTCTTGGGGTCAGACGGGCCTTTGTATGGCGGCGACTTAGGCGGATACCCCTGGATCGTCCACGTCCACAGCGTTCCGTTGGGATTGAGCTCGACTTTTTCGCTGTTGTTGCCGGCGCACTTGGGGCAGTCGTCTTGGGCGGGAAACATGTGGTTGCCGCAGTCGACACATCGACTACCGATCAGCCGAGGCTCGTCGCTGGGCCAGGTGAAGAGCCCTTCTTGGACGGGAACCTGCGTTGCCATGTGTCTCCTCAAAAACGCTAAATCGAACGACCATTCACTTTACCCCGCACCATTCCGGGCGTTGCTATCCAGCGGCGATCAGCCCGGTTCGGCGCGTGTGGAACGCACGCGCTCGAGTGTGTCTCGCATTGCGGTGGCGATGGCGGTGCAGTGTTCGGTGCCGGGTTGACCCCACACGTCGTCGTTGCAGACCTCCATCGACCACGGAACATCGGCTCCTCCTGCGATGAGCGCGCCGACGAATCCGTCGACGTCGAAGGTGCCTTCGCCGGTCGGCATGCGGGTGCGCAGACAGTCCTGCACATACTCGTCGACGTTGCTGCCGTCGGGGCCACCGTGCGGGCCATCGTTCACTTGGATGCCCATTACTTTTTCGCCCGGGATCGCCTTGATCTGATCCAGGTCATTGGTGCCGCGGGTGTGGTGCCAGATGTCGACGCACAGCCCGCCATTGTCGCGATTGGCTGCTTCGACGACTCGCATGGCGTCGTCGGCGTTGAAGATGTTGGTGAACGGCAAGAACTCGAGGCCGACCACAAGACCGTGGTCAGCGGCCCGGTCGCAGAGCTCACCGAACGCTCGACCGCACTCCTCGATCGTGCCGTCGTAGGGCCCAATCGCCTGGACATACCGGCAGCCGAAACGGTCGGCCATCTCCCATGCGGTTGCTTCGCTGCGTTGGTAGGCCTCGGTGTTGGACCGGGCGGTTGCGAAGCCGCTCAGCACTTCGATCTCGCTGAGGGTCATTTTATGTTGGGCCAACAGTTCGGCCAGTTGCTCGGGCGCAAAGCCCTCGTCAACGAGTTTCTGGTAGTGGCCGATGTAAAGGCCAATGCTGTCGAAACCTGCTGCGGCTGCGGCCGCGACCCGATCGTCGATTGGATGGTAACGGTCAAGAGTGAAGTGGCTCAACACCAGGTCGCCGCCGTTGAGTTCCTTGGGCTGCTTCATCGTTGCATACCTTCCCAGGTCCAGCACGACACACCAATTCGGTCGCTGGCTGTACCTGCTGGCAAGATCGCGTGATGGAGCTTGGGATTTGTGTTGCGAGCAAGATCGACGACATTGACTATGTCGTCGAAGCCGAACGGCTGGGTTACACCCATGCCTGGTTCGCCGATAGCCAGATGATCTGGAGCGACGCCTACGCAACCGCGGCACTCGCCGCCGACCGTACCTCGACGATCAAGATCGGCACCGGTGTGTCGGTCGCGGCCACTCGCCCCGCTCCGGTCACTGCCGCGTCGATGGCCACGATCAATCAGATCGCACCCGGTCGGACGTTCTGCGGCATCGGCACAGGAAACACGGCGATGCGAATCATGGGTCACAAGCCCATGACCATCGCCCAGTTCGATCAGTACCTGAGCGAGCTCAAACCGCTGTTAGCCGGTCAAGAAGCGATGGTTACCTGGAAAGGCAGGACGTCGCCGGTGCGCCACATCATGGCCGACGCCGGCTTTGTAAACTTCAACGATCCGATCCCGATGTACGTGTCGGGCTTCGGGCCCAAGTCACTGGCACTTGCCGGTAAACACGGCGATGGTCTCGTGCTCTCGGTGCCGCCGAGCCCGGCACTGGCTGAAGGTCTCTGGAAAGGCGTCGAACGAGGCGCCGCCGATGCAGGCCGTAGCATCGACCGAGCGACGTTTCCCGCGACCACGCTCAACACCATCGTCGTGCTTGAGCCGGGCGAAGCCGTCGACTCGGATCGGGTGCGGTACCTGTGCGGCGCATTCGCGATCGCGAGCTTGCACTACAGCTATGACCAGTGGCGCAACTTCGGGCGTCTGCCCCGCAATCCAGCAGTGCTCGACGTCTGGGACGACTACGTGGCGATTCTTGATCAGGTGCCCGAGGAGATCCGCCACCAACGTGTACATGCTGGGCACAACTGTTGGGTCGTTCCCGAAGAGGAACAGTTCGTGACGAAGGCGCTGATCGAATCGTCGTGTTTGGTCGGCACCGAAGACGTGATCGTCGAGCGGCTACTCGGCCTCGAAGCAGCTGGTATTGACCAGATGATGTTGTTGCCGCCAATGGAACCTCGCTACGAGATTATTCGAACCGTTGGCGAACGGATCATTCCGGCATTGCGGGCCGCGGCGGCATGACGAACGTCATTCGAGCGGCAACGGTCGTCGAGTTGCTCGAACGCTCGCAATCGGTGATCGTCGACGGGCACGGTGCCGAGCGAACGATGGGCCAGGTGCTCGACGCTGGTCAGCAACTCGCTGCGAACTTCAGCGCCGCTGGGATTACCAGCGGGAATCGAGTCGCAGTGCAGATGCAGAATCAGCCGCTATACGTCGACTTGCTCGCGGCTGCGGCTGTCGGCGGGTTTGTGATCACGTCGGTCAACCTGCGATTTGGAGATGACTTGGCGAACTCGATCGTGCAACGATCCGGCGCTCGGATGCTGGTGCGTAGCGCGGCCGACCTTCCGCCGGCGGCTGCTAGTTCGGCGGCACCTGAGCCAGCAGGCGGCGCGCGCTATGTGATCTTCACCACGTCGGGCACAACGAGTGCACCCAAGCTGGTCGTGCACCAGCAACGATCGATTGTCGACCATGCGGCCGACGTGGCGGCTGCGTTCGACTACGGACCGGACTCGGTTGTGATGGTGCCGCTGCCGCTGTGCGGTGTTTTCGGGTTCACGGTGCTGTGGGGTGCGATTGCCGGCCACTCGAAAATCGTTATGCCCACCACCTTCGATGCACAGCAGACCGGCAGGATCATCGAGGAATACGGCGTAACATCGCTACACGGAAGCGACGACATGTTCCACCGTTTACTCGCCACCGAATGGGACCTTTCGTCAATCGAGACGTCGGGATATGCCAGGTTCAACAGCGCGCTCGACGGAATCGTCGAGCAGTGCGAAGCGCGGGGCGTGCCGCTATCGGGCCTTTACGGCATGAGCGAAGTCCAAGCGCTCTACGCATTCCGAGGCGCGTCGGGGTTACCAGTCGCCGAGCGCTGGCGGGCTGCGGGCGAACTTGTTTCCCCGGAAGCTACATTTCGTATCGTCGACGATGAACTGCAGCTTCAGGGTCCAAGCTTGTTCGAGGGATATTTGGCCGACGGGGGCGCCGAGATCGACACTGCGCTCACGGCACGTAACTTCGACGGCCCGTGGTTCAAGACCGGAGACTTGGCAACAGCCGACCACGATCGAAGCTTTGAGTACATCACCCGCATGGGCGACGTGATGCGACTCGGTGGCTTTCTCGTTGCTCCTGCCGAGATCGAAGGTGTGCTCATGCAGCACCTCGCAATCGATCAGGCCCAAATCGTGGCGGTCGATCGACAACAGGGCGCCCGCCCGGTGGCGTTCGTGATTCTCGTCGCTGGATCCGAGCTGGATGAAGACGCAGTGATTGCACACTGCGCAGACAGGCTGGCCCGCTTCAAGTGTCCGGTGCGTGTGCTTGCGCTTGACTCCTTTCCCGTGACCGACGGCCCCAACGGCGTCAAGATCCAGCGAACCAAACTCCGCGCCATGGGCCAAGAACTCCTCGCTGGCGACCAGCAGTAGCACTTGCGTCACCACACGACGCGTGCACCGCCGGGGTCAGACCCCGAGGACGACGCGTGCACCGCTGGGGTCAGACCCCAAGGACGACGCGTGCACCGCTGGGTCTGACCCCAACGTGCACGCGGGGTCGCCTAACGGCGAGTGCTTGATCTAACCTCTGGTCATGACGGACCTCGCACCAGCACCGACCGCCGCTCACCCCAAGCGAAATGAACTGGTCGCGTTTGCCAGGCGATCGCTTGCGCACGCCCAGGCAGGCACGACATCGCTGACCGATTCGGTCAAAGAGTTTCCGGCGTCGAACTACGTCGATGCCGACCGATGGCAACTCGAGATGGACCGAGTGTTCAATCGGGTGCCATTGGTAGCTGGCTTCTCGTGTGAGTTCGCCGACCCTGGTGCCTATCGGGCCTTCGAGCTGGCCGACGTGCCGGTCTTGGTCATGCGCGACAGCAGCGGCGTCCTGCGCGCCTTCGTCAATGCGTGCAGTCACCGCGGCGCACAACTTGTGCAAGGATCCGGCACCACCCGTCGACTCAGTTGTCCATATCACGCCTGGGTCTACAACACCGAAGGTGCGCTCGTCGGCATTCGCGATCACAGCGATTTCGGCGACGTCGACTTCGACTGCAACGGCCTGACCGAACTTGGCTGCAGCGAACGCGCTGGCATCGTCTGGGTATCGCTCGCCACGCTCAATGGCGAACAAGACCTGGATATCGATACCTGGCTGTGTGGCTATGGCGACTACCTCGATGCTCTTGGCATTGCCGACACCAGCTTCGTCGCCCGCCAGAGTGTGGGCGGTCCAAACTGGAAGCTCGCCTACGACGGTTACCTCGACTTCTATCACCTGCCGATTCTGCACAAGAACACGTTCGGGCCTGACTACGGCAATAAAGCCATCTACGACGCATGGGGCCCACATCAGCGGGTGACCTCGCCCGATGAACGCACGCTTGCCCTAGAGGAACTGCCCGAAGACGAGTGGACGTTGCGCAAGCTCACCAGCGGTATCTGGACCATCTTCCCTCACATCTCGATCGCCCGATTCGATGCTGGTGTGCCCCTCTTCATGGTGTCGCAGTTACTGCCCGGCAACGAGCCTGGCTCGTCGATGACCACGCAACACTTCTTGGCATCTGAAGATCCGAGCGAGCACATGCAAGACATCGAGAAGCAGATGGCATTCCTGCTGCACGTCGTTCAAGACGAGGATTACTTCACTGGTATCCGCATTGGTAAATCGCTCGCAACCGGGGCCAAGAAGAGCGTGATGTTCGGCCGCAACGAGGCCGGTGGCCAACGGTTCCACGGCTGGGTCGACCAGCTCATCGGCGCCGAATCGAACAGCGACGTCGCCGCGCTGCTCAACGCGAGCGAACCGGTATCGCAGCCCTAGTGTCCTAAGAATGTCGACACTTCGAGAGCTTTGGGGCCCGCCGGGCCAGATCGGCTACATGGTGCACGATCTTGCGAGCGCCGCCCAGCAGTGGACTGACACGATCGGCATTGGGCCGTGGCGCATCTTTGAGCACGCGCCGATCAGCGACTTCCACTTCAACGGTGCTCCTAGCTCGGTCGAGGTCAGCATTGCGCTTGCATTCACTGGCGACATGCAGATCGAACTGATCCAGCAGCACAACGATGCGCCGTCGATGTATCGAGAGCTACTCGGCACCTATGGCGAGGGCGCTCAGCACGTGTGCTTCTATCCCAGCAACTACGGCGCAGCGATCGACGCTGCAGTCGCCGCCGGCATGACCATCGGCCAAGAGGGCGAGATCTGGGGTATCCACTTCGCGTATCTGCGCGGCGACGCCGGTCGCGTCATCGAGCTTGCGCAGCTGCCCGAAGCAATGCAGGCCAGCCGCCAAGCCGGCATCGGCGAAGCCGCCGACTGGGACGGCACCCGCCCGATTCGGCATGTGACTCGCTAGCTGTTGGTGGGCGTTACTTCTTGCGGGTGAAGGAGTCTTGCAGTAGGCCGGTGTCGACGGTCGACACAAGCTCGGTGCCGACGGCGTAGTGGTACAGCGCGGTTTGGAACACGCCGCCGAGCGCACTCAGCACGGTCACGACGACGATGGCTGCGACTACCGCGGCTGCAATCAGGACGAAGCCGAGCAGCGTACCGATTGAAGCACCGACAGCACCCAGCACGAAAAGCGGGATGAACATGAGAAAACCAATGAGCCCGAAGCCGACCTGAGCTGTGAGGTTCTCGCCCCACGTGTGGCGGAAAAGTTCGACCGAGCGTTTGGTTGAGTTCACTGCACCGGTGTTCTCGATCACGATTACCGGAATCACCAGGAAGGTTGTGACTGCCCACGCCATACCAATCAGGTTGATGACGATGCGGCCAACGAAACCTGAGCGTTCTTCGATCGCTCGCAAAATCGAGCCGACGATCGTGGTGATCACCGCCCACGAGAACAGTTGTGGCAGCCGCTCAAGGGCACCAGCGATCGCGCTGCGGACGGTCGGATCGCCGCCAGTCATGCGTTCGTGAGCGCCCGACACCAATGCAGCTCGGAAGAAGATCGAGACGAAGGCGAGCATAAGTGCGAGGACCGCTAAGGCGATATAGGCGCCCGTACCGAGTGCGTTGGTGGTTTCGCCCTGTGAAGAGATCGCGTCCCAATCTTGGGTCAGCGCAATCGGAACCAGTACCGCTGTTGCGATCAGCGCAGCGGAAACCGCCGAGAGTACTGGCAGCCAGATCAGCTCTCGGTCCTGCTTGAGAACGCCCCAGCTCTGCTTCAGTAGCTCGATACTTCGACTAATACGACCCACAACTGCCTCCGCTGCCCACAGGTAACTGGTACCGAGTCTAGGCCAACGTGCTATTGGTTGGGGTCGCCGTGCGTTGGGCGAACTGGGCCACCACCGCAGCGAGCCCAGCCAGCACGAGCGTGGCGATCCAAACAGGTTGATAGCTGTTGGTGGCGTCGATCATGAGTCCGGCAATGGGGGCGCCGATGGCGAGCCCACCAAGGAAGCCAACCATGACCGCACCCGACGCTCTTCCTGCTTGGGCCCTGGGAACGCCGATGATGATGGCCAGCATAGCCACCGCGTTCCAGGCGGTGTGTCCGATCGCAAACGGGATGGTTACCAGCCACAGCACCCAGGCGCCAGTGCTCAGGGTGATCATCAGCAGCACCGAGACCGTCGTTGCGATCACGGCCAGGATCGACAGCAGCCGCAGCGGTGCGATACGGCTTTCGGCGAGCTTGCCGGCCACGATTCGTGCCGCCATGCCGCCCAGACCGGTCAGTGCCACAACGATGCCAGCCATTGCTTTGGTCATGCCGGCTTCTTCTTCGGCGAACAACGCTAAGAAGCGACTGATAGCGCCACCGGATGTTCCCATTAACAGCGCGTACAACGCGATCAGCCAGACTGCCCGAGCGTCGTAGGGTCGAGCTTCGACTGCATTGGTGTCGGCATTGGTCCTGGCGAAGGGTGCAACTCGGGGGTGCAGTCGCAGTGGGAGCAGAGCCGAGAGCAAGAACACCCCGGCGTAGGTCCAGACCGCACCTCGCCATCCCACCGCATTCGCAAGCGCGGGAAGTGTGAGCCCGGCAAGAAACACGCCAAGCGTGACGCCGCTCTGCTTGATGCCGGTGACGGTGCCGCGCCGGCCGGGGGCGACCCGTTCGGAGATGAGTGCGTTGGTTGCCGGGTTTCCCCAACCCTGTGGGATGCCGAGCAACGTGGCGGCGATGACGAGGAACCAGACCGACTGGGCCATCGCAACCATCGCGAGGCCAACAGCGGTGATCATCTGAGCAACAACACTTGACAACCGCGGCCCGATCCGGTCGGTCAGGCGACCCGTCGTCGGAGCCGTGAGCGCTCCGACCGCAGTATTCAGCGAGCCGACAAGACCGAGTTGGAATCGGCTCAGCTCAAACTCTTCGATGAATGTGCTCGCAAGCACCGATACAACGAAGATCAAAAATGCCGTCGACACCATCGTCGACACGAGCACCGTATTCCGAAGCGCGCGTTGATCGGTGGGGTCGGCCAACTCGGTCGAGGACTCGGCGGTTGTGTTTAGAGGTCTCGTAGCGCCGCCATGAGCTGTGGGAGATCAGCACCACGAGCCATGATCTCGTCCATGCCGCCCACGACACCGGTCAGGTTGGCGAGCACGATGTGTTCGAGGCCAGCCTTGGCGTAGCCCTCAAACTGGCCGGCAAGTTCCTCGGCGTTGCCGATGAACAGCACTTCTTTGACCATCTCAAACGGGATCGTGGGCGCCAGGTCACGTAGGTCATCGGGGTTCAGGTCGTGGATGATGACGTCGATGAACCCCTTGGAGTCGTTGCCCAGCGGATGCTGCATGCCGTGCGATTCCCAGATCGAACCCATGGCGAAGAGCCCGAAGAGTTTGCCGAGCGGTTCGGCTTCGAACATCTCCTCGGCTCGTTCTTGGCTTTCGGCAAACAAAGTGAACGGCAGCAGTGAAGCTTCCGGTGCCGGGCGGCCTGCTGCTTCGGCGTGACCTTTGACGACGTCGAACTTCTCGCCGTACTGCTCGGGTGTCATCCACCATGCGGGAATCCACCCGTCGCCGTATTGGCCAGTCAGGCGCAGCATGCGGGGTCCGTGACCGGCGACCCACACGGCGGGTTTGCCTCGGCCCTCGGCTTCGAGCGGCAGTCCCATGCGGCCGGTGGGGTTGCCCGGCATGGTGCCCTCGTCGAGCAGCGACCGCAGCTCGATCAAGCATTCCTCGAGCAGGCCCACTGGTTTATCGAACGGGTAGCCAAACGGAAGCAGGCTCTCGGCCTCGCCGGAACCAATGCCGAGTATGAAGCCGCCCGGCACCAGATCGTTCAGCGTGAGTGCGGTGCGGGCCAGGTCTGCGGCGCGGCGCCGAGTTGAGTCGGTCACCGAAATGCCAACTGGTTTGGTGGTCATGCGGCCTGCAACAGCGGAATAGATGAACGGGTCGTAGAACGCGTCGGGATCTGCGGCCATGGCCGACAGCGGTGTGTCGGCCCACAGCCCAGGGTGAAAGACGCCCAAGATGTGATCGGGCGCCCAATAGGAGTCTGCGCCCATTTCCTCGTACAACGGCAGCATCATCTCGGTGCTGGCGAATGGGAACTGTGCGGGCAGGTTGATGCCGACCTTCATGGTGAGTGGTGTCCTTGGGAGTTCTTGGGAACGGGATGAATAGTTGAAGAGTGCGTGGCGATCAAACGCCGCCGTGCGGCTCTTCGCCTGTTAGGGATAGCAGATTTTGCGAGGTATATGCTGGCTGATCGAGCAGTCAGATCGATCAGGTGTTGTTCATGATCCACTCGGTCGTGGCCTTGCGCATCTTGGCGCCGTCGTAGCCAATGCGCTGCGTTGGTTCGACCTGCATGACGAGTCGCCGAGGCGAATCCAGAAACTGGGCGAATCGCTGCTGGCCGTCTTCGCTGTCGGGCTGAAGTGCGGCCGCCAGCTCGGGGTAGAACCAGTCCTTCATCTCGCGACTGTCGTGGAGGGTGCAGATGCCCTTGTACGTGATTGCCTTGTTGCGCGGCATCGGTGAACCAGTGCTGGTCACCACGATGCAACACCGCGGGTCTCGCCTCACGGCGTGCATGCGCGCTCGTTGACTGGTTGCTGTCAACCAGAAGCTGCCCTTGCGCCACACGTAGGACATGATGACGCCGACCGGCCAGCCCTCTTTGTTGGCCCAAATGAAGGTGCACTCGTTGTGGCCAAGCAGCAACTTCTCTTCGTCGTCGGTCTCGAGGTCATATTGCGTTACGTCTTCATAGTCACCGTCAGTCATACCGTCAACGTAGACGACTGGCTCTCCCGCACACTAGGTGGGTAGGTGCCAGACACCGTGGTGGAGGACATCTTGGAAACCCATGGCCTCGTTGATTGAGAGCATCGCCTGGTTCGATTCGGCATTGCCGGTGTCGAGGCTGAGCACGTCGGGTCGATCGCTGCGCAGCCAGGTCCACATATCAGCCTTGATCCATCGACCGATGCCGCGCTTGCGATGGGCGTCGATGGTGACCGTGTCGCTTTGGTGCGACAGCGATGGTTCGGCGTCAGGGATGCGGACGGCAGTGAATCCCGCGAGCGCACCGGTGGCGGTTTCGACAGCGAAGACCGCCTGGTAGCTCGACCGGATGCTGAGATGCAGCGACTCGATCTGGCGAGCTCGGTCTGCATCGAACACTTCGTTTTCGAGGACCAAGTCATCGATCGGGGCGTCGTTCATCGCCTCGAGCGCATGCGCGTAGTACTCGATGCATTCGTCGTCGAATGGCGCCTGGGCGCGAACCAAGTGATAGCCGCCTGCTCTGTTGGTTGCCTGTGAGAGCCACCGCTGCATGAGCTGGGCATCGACATTGGGGAGCGCACAGCGGCTGATGCGCTCTTCGTAGGCGAGCGTGTACCCGAGTTGGTCCTCCCAAAAGGAGCGGGTGGCATCGCTCGCCATGTCACCCCAACCCCAGTAGCGGGTGCGCCCTCGTGCTCGTTCGTGGGCATCGAAGTGAGAGTAGAGCTGCGCAGATAGCTGTTGGCTGTCAGCGGTGGGATCGGTGCAGATGCCGACCTCGCACACGTCGGCATTCTCGGCATTGATCGCTCCGGAGGTTTCTGCGAGGCCCAGGAGCCGCTCGCCGTCGAACAGCCCGAAGTAAGTGAAAGCGACAGTCGCGACGCTAGGCCGCAGTTCATTGATGGCGAGTTGGCGGCTGACGGGCGGGTCCGAGCGCAGCCGCCGGGGATCGACCAGATTGCGAAGTCGAGCAACTTCGTCAGCCTCAGAGTCAGTGATCGTGTCCTGGCGAAGTTCTCGAATATCCACGATTGCGATCCTAGAACTCCAGCCGATTACTGCGCCCGGAGTCCTGCGCACTCACCCCTGAACACAACTGGGGTGAGCACAACTGGGGTGAACGCAACTGGGGTGAACACTTTGGGGTGAACACAACGGGGGTGAACACAACGGGGGTGAGCACAACTGGGGTGAACACTTTGGGGTGAACCCATTACGGTTCGGCAATGGACGAACTATTGGCCGATGCTGCAAACCGGGCCACGAGGTACTTGCGCGGGCTCGACGAGCGGTCCGTATTCCCAGACGCGAGCGACGTGACTGCGCTGCGACGCTTCGTCGAGGAGTTACCCGAAGATGGTGCGACGCCAGCCGAGGTCATCGAGACGCTCGATGATGTAGGCAGCCCGGGAACGGTGGCCACCAGTGGTGGTCGGTACTTCGGATTCGTGACCGGTAGCGCTCATCCTGCTGGCTTGGCGGCGGCGTGGTTGGCTTCGGCATGGGATCAGAACGCGGCGCTGCGCGTGATGTCGCCTACCGCCGAGACGCTCGACGAAGTTGTTGGCGGTTGGCTCCTGGACCTGCTGGGATTGCCCGGCACTGCGCAACACCAGTTTGTGAGCGGCACGTCGTCGGCCAACGCCCTCTGTCTGGCTGTCGGGCGCGATCGGCTGTTGGCCGACGCCGGGTGGGATTCGGTCGCCGATGGGCTCGTCGGAGCGCCGCTGATCCGGGTGGTGGTCAGCGAGGGCTCTCACTCGAGCGTGGCCAAGGCACTCGGCTTCGTGGGTCTCGGCCGTACCGCCGTGACGACGGTGCCGATGGATGACCAAGGCCGGATGAAGGCAAGCGATCTTCCCGAGCCGGGCGTTCCGACCTTGGTCATTGCTCAGGCTGGCAACGTGAACTCGGGCTCATTCGACCCTTTCGACGAGATTGCAGAGCGATACTCGGGTAGCCCGCACTGGATTCACGTCGATGGTGCCTTTGGACTCTGGGCTGCGACGTCGCCAACCCGTCGGCATCTAACGGCGGGTGTGGACCGTGCCCACTCGTGGGCTTCCGACATGCACAAATGGCTCAACACCACCTATGACTCAGCAATCGCGGTCGTTGCAGATCCAGCTGACATGGCCCGAACCTTTCATGTCGGGGCGAGCTATATCCCCGATTCAGATCTGCTTGAACCCATCAGTCGGGGCATGCAGATGTCGCAGCGAGCGCGAGCCATCGAGGCGTGGGCAGTGATTAAGTCGCTGGGTGCACTCGGCGTGCAGCAGCTCTCAGATCGCATGTGTGATCATGCGACCCAGCTTGCCGAGTTGCTGGCTGCTGGCGGGCTGACCGTGCTCAACGATGTCGTGCTCAATCAGATACTGATCAGCTCCGACACCGATGCAAAGACCGACGCGTTGCTGACAGCAGTACAGGACGATGGAACAATCTGGTGCGGCGGATCGCAGTGGCAAGGCCGGTCCGTGATCCGGATCAGCGTGTCGAGCTACGCAACCACAACCGCCGACATCGAACTTGCCGCCAAGACAATCCTGCGCCTGCGTCGCAGCGGCTAGCTGCGTTGTCCGCAACCGATACCGACGGGGTGTTGGCAAACTTCTTGGCCTGAGGCACTGACCCGCGCTCGCTTTTACACTTGGAGCCAACTCGCGCATCTCTGTCAGACTGCGACGATGCGCATTCTGGTTACGAACGACGACGGCATCGAATCGGCGGGTATACATGTGCTCGCTCAACACTTGACGGCCCTGGGTGACGTCACCGTCTTTGCTCCATCGGGGGAGTACTCGGGTGCTGGTGCGGCCATTGGGCATCTGTCGGCGGGTACGCCCGACGTCTACCAAGTCGAACGGGCTGAGATCCCCGACGCTGCTGCGATCTATCACCTCGACGGCCCACCAGCGCTGGCCTCGTTGCTTGCCTGTCGGGGCGTTTTTGGCGAACTTCCGGACGTTGTCGTGTCCGGCATCAATCCCGGCTGGAATGTCGGCCATGCGGTTCACTTCTCGGGCACCATCGGCGCGTGTGTCACCGCCAGCGTGTTCGGAATCCCAGCGGTCGCGGTCAGCCAACACACAGCTGGCGGCGACATGCACTGGCAGACCGCGGCTCATGCAGCTGCGGACCAGATCGAGCGTGCGATGAGCGAGGAGGCGGTGCTCAACGTCAATGTGCCAAACCTTGCACCGGCCGAGATTCAGGGTGTGCGTGAGACCAGCTTGTCCAATCGCGTTCCCTACAGCCTGCACTCGCCGGCGCTCAGCGCCCTCGGGGCCGGCCGCTTCGCCACAAACTTTGAGCGGTTCGGGCCGTTCGACGGTCCCGAGGGCACCGATACGCACGCGGTCGAAGCGGGCTATATCTCGGTTACGCCGTTAACGCCAACCCACGCTCGCGTCTAGCCCGCGCGGGGCTGCTGGTTCTGGCTGCCGGGGATGGGTTTATCGCCACGGCGATCCTGAACTATCTCGGAATGGTGTTGATGCGGGTTGGCTCGATGGTGACCACGTAGCGATGATCGTCGGGGCCATCGCTTGGCGGTCCGTCGGCTCCGTACTGGTCTCGAACTTTGGCCACGAACGTTTTGTCGGGGTCGGGCTCGATGACGGCGGTGCCTCGCACCTCGATGACATTGCCCATGTTCTGGGGGTTCATCAAGAAGAATGTGCACGCCGGATTCGCTTGCAGGTTGCGAAACTTCTTGCGATGACCAATGAGCGAGAACCGAATCTTGCCCTCGTCGTACAGAAACCACATTGCGGTGGACTGCACGAGACCATCGGGTGCGACGGTGCTGATGACACAGCCGTGGGGCTGGCTGACGAGCTCGATGTGTGACTTTGGGATCTCGATCAAGACTGTCTCCGAATTCGGTGGCTACGTCGCCTGACCCTAATCTGAGCCGGGCGCCCGTCGGCGATCCGGTCGAGGTAAAGGGGAATTCCAATGGAGTTGCAGGGACTCAAAGCAATGATGGTTGGGGGAGCGTCGGGCATGTGCCGCGCTACTGCGGTGCGCATCGTGGCCGGTGGAGGCATGGTGGCGATTGTCGACCGCGAAGAATCTGCTGGCGCCGAGGTCGCAGCCGAGCTCGGAGGTTCCTGGCATCCGGTCAACGTGCTTGATTACGAGGGCACCGAGTTGGTCATCAACGAAGTGGTCGAAGCCCTTGGCGGTTTGCATGCAACGGTGAACACACCCGGCGGGGGCAAGGCCGGGCGCACCGTGTCAAAGAATGGGCCGTATTCGCTCGAGGACTTTCAGGCCGTGGTCGACCTGAATCTGATCGCCACGTTTAACGTGAACCGTCTGTCGGCCTGGCATATGAGCAAGAACGATCCGAACGAGGACGACGAGCGGGGCGTCATGATCAACACCGCCTCGATTGCTGCGTTCGAGGGCCAGATCGGCCAGGTCTCCTACACGGCGAGCAAGGCCGCGGTGGCGGGCATGACGCTGACGATGGCTCGCGACCTTGGCTCACTTGGCATCCGCGTGAACACGATTGCGCCAAGCCTGTTCGAGACCGGGCTCACGGCTCGGGTCACCGAGGACCGGGCCGACAACATGACCAAGGACGCTGCGTTTCCGCGGCGAATGGGACGGCCCGACGAATACGGTCGGCTCGCAGTTGCCATCATCGAAAATCCGATGCTGAACGGCGACACGATCCGACTCGACGGCGGACAGCGGTTCGCCCCGAGATAGCGCCGGCGCCATCTCAAAAACTTTTCTACAGTCCTGAAACTTCGGTGGCTGCTGGATCATCTCATGGCTAGCACCATCTTTTACAGGAAACATCATGACCATTCGACCTACTTCTCAATGCACCGCCCGGTACCTCGGGCGGACCTACGCACTGACCACCGTCTCGGTCAGAAAGGCAAACTCGAAGTTTCGTGCAGTCGCTACCACGTCGCGCGATCGAAAACGCGACCTCGTTACGGCGACGGTGTCGATCGAATCGAACTATCAGACGTAGGGTCAGCTGATGGGTGCATACGAAGACCGGGCCGACATCATCGACGTGACACACAACTACTGTTGGGCGCTCGATCGCAATCAATGGCACGAACTCGACGATGTCTTTCTGCCCGAAGCGACCGGGGTCCTGGGCTCGCATCAATGTGCGAATCGCGACGAGATCAAACAGGTGTGTTCGAATGCGCTCGGCAAGCTCGACGACAGCCAGCACATCGTGGCGACCCATCAGATCGAACTCGACGGTGACACAGCAACCAGCCGGTGTTACCTGCACGCGCAACACATACGCAAGGTTCCCGAGGGGGGTTCGTTGTATGTCGTTGCAGGTCGGTACGAAGACGATCTTGTTCGGACCGCCGATGGTTGGCGAATCAAGCACCGCATCCTGACCGTGATGTGGACCGAAGGCAACCTGAAGGTGGTAAGCCCATGATCCGGACCTCCCCTGGACTTCTCCTGTGATGGCGTTCGGCGCAATAATGACTGTGCATTCAATAAAGGACACACATGACGGCTACCGAGATCGCTTCGGACACCATTTCAGTCGAAGACTTCGCGGCTGAAGCAGCGGCCTGGCTCAAAGAGAACGCCAAACTCAAAGTGGCCGAAGACGGCCCAGCTCCCGAATGGGGCGAAGGCGAATTTAGCGTTTCGATCTTCCACAATCTTGAGCACGAACACGAACAGAACTTGCTCGACGAGATTGCGTCGTGGATCCAGACCAAGTCCGAAAAGGGCTACAACGCAATTACCTGGCCGGTCGAGTACGGCGGCCGTGGCCTCTCTCAACAGCACGCCAGGGCGTACACGCGCCTCGAGCGCGACTACGACCTGCCGGGTCGCCACGAAGCGATCAGTGTGACCATGGGCCTCATGGCGCCGACGATCAACCTGTTCGGCACCGACGAGCAAAAGGCCAAACACATCAGCACGTTCCTCAAGGCCGAGGAGCTCTGCATCCAGCTCTTCAGTGAACCCAACGCCGGTAGCGACCTGGCTGGTCTCGCATGTCGAGCGGTCAAAGACGGCGACGAGTGGATCATCAACGGCCAAAAGGTGTGGACTAGTGGCGCCCAGTTCGCGCAATGGGGCCAGCTCATTGCGCGCAGCGACGTCGACGCGCCGAAGCACAAAGGCCAAACCGCCTTCATCCTTCCACTTGACCTTCCTGGCGTCGAAGTACGCCCGATCAAGCAGATGAGTGGTGGCACATCATTCAACGAAGTGTTCTTCAACGATGTTCGGGTTCCCGACACCATGCGGCTCGGCGACGAGGGCGAAGGCTGGAAAGTCGCGCTCACCACCCTCGGGTTCGAACGCGACCACTCCCAAGACTCGGGCGGCGGCGGCTCCAAGGCTGGCGGCTCGTGGACCCAAGTACTCGATACTGCACGAGCACTTGGCGTGTCCGATGACCCGATCATGCGACAGAAGCTGGCCGATCTGTTCATCAACATTCAGGTCGAGTCCTACACACTGCGGCGGGCGGCAGATCTGGCCAAGGGCGGCACGCCCGGGCCCGAGGGTTCGCTCGGCAAGCTGCTATGGACCGAAGGCATGACTCGACTCTCCGGTGTCATCAGCGACATCTTGGGCTGCCGCCTGATCGCCGACACTGGCGAATGGGGCACCTACGACTGGGGTGAGCATGTGCTGGGTGCACCGGGTTATCGCATCGCAGGCGGCAGCGACGAGATCCAGCGCAACATCATCGGCGAGCGCGTACTCGGTCTTCCCGGCGAGCCCCGCACCGACAAGGGCATGGCCTGGAAAGACGTCCCCCGCTAGCCAGACTTGTCGCCACAGTCGCTTTCCTGCTCGAATAGAACGACTTCACAATTATTTAGGGGAATCACATGGATCTCGGACTTGCTGGCAAGAAGGCGCTCGTGACGGGCTCGACCAAGGGAATTGGTCGAGCTATTGTCGAGACGTTGCTGGCCGAAGGCGCGTCGGTTGCGATCTGCGCCCGCTCCGAAGACGGCGTGAGCGCAGCACTTGCTGAGCTCGGCGAGCACGGCACCGTGTGTGGCAGCGCAGTCGACGCTGGCGACGCTGAATCACTGCAAGGTTGGGTCACGTCGTCGATCGAGGACCTCGGTGGCTGTGACATCTATGTTCACAACACATCCGCAAAGCCACAGAAGAAGGCCGAAGACTGGATCCACAACTTCAACATCGATCTCATGTCGCTCATCGGTGGTGTCGGCGCCGCCCAAGAAGCGCTCGCCGATGGCGGTGGCGCGATCTGCAGCATGGGCACGAGCGCAGTGGGTGAACACTTCGCCAGCGGCGCTGGCAGCTACAGCGCATTCAAGGCCGCAGTCACCAACTGGACGCTCGGTCAAGCTCAGGTCTTGGGGGCCAAGGGCATTCGCTGCAACGTTGTTTCACCGGGCCCGATCTTCGTCGAGGGCGGCGACTGGAACATGATCAAGGACCACATGGCCGACTTCTACGCCGCCACCGAAAAGACGCATCCCGGCGGTGCGCTCGGAGATGTGCAAGACGTCGCCAATGCCGTGGCCTTCATGTGCAGCCCTGCAGCCAAGCACATCAACGGTTCGAACCTCACGGTCGACGGCGGCTTCATGAAGCGCGTCAACTACTGATGGCCAAAGACGCCCACCCGACACGCGTCGACGCTTGGCTTGTCGCTGGCGGCAAGTACCACGACATCGACTACGCCCGGGGCGAACTGCTCGCCTTGTTGGCCGAGCAGCCGCACATCCGGACGCAGGTCTCGAACAAGTGGACCGACATCGACGACATCGTGGCCAGCGACTTGGTCATCAGCTACACCTGCGATGTTCGGCCAACGGTCGAGCAGCAAGAAAAGATGCGGGCCTATGTCGAAGGCGGCGGCCGCTGGCTTGCACTGCATGGCACGAACTCGGCACTCGAGTTCACTGCCGACGGTGTCGATGCGCCCCGGTGTTTCCCGCTGTGGGCCGACACACTCGGCAGCCAGTTCGTTGCGCACCCGCCGATCATGCCCTACACCGTCGAGAACAAAGCGCCGGACCACTGGCTGGTGCAAGGCATCGAGAACTTCGAGACCGACGACGAGCTCTACAACAGCGAATACCACGACCGCGACAATCTCGAGGTGCACCTCGCTACCCACTGGTCCGGCGAGGCCGCTGGGTTCATAGAGAGCGACTGGACTGCTCCTGAGCACAACATGCACTTGGTGCAGTATGTCCGGCCGCTCGGCCAAGGCGCAGTGTTGTACAACACGCTCGGTCATTGCCGAGGTCATTGGGATCTCACCGAACGAGTGCCGTACTACCCCAACGTCGAACGGGGCTCATGGGAAGTGCCTGAGTACCGAGAGCTCTTGCGGCGGGGGATCCGGTGGGCAATGGGTCAAGACAGCTGACCCGCGACCACTTAGGACGGCTTCAGTTCCGAATACGGCTGAGCTAATCACGTGCTCTAGGTTGGGGGAACAACAATCGGGGCAAACAAATCGAATTACGTTCCGGCCAAGGGCCGGGGCAACAGGGAAGATCTCATGGAAATCACAAACGACGTACTGAAGGATCTGCACTACCGCATGATCCGTATCCGCTTCTTCGAGGAAGCCGCAGGCAAGCTCTTCGAGAACTCCGAGATGCCGGGTTTCATCCACCTGTACACGGGCGAAGAAGCCGTGGCCGCAGGTGTGTGCGCTGCGCTGCGACCCGATGACCAGGTCGGCTCGACCCACCGCGGTCATGGACACTTGATCGGCAAGGGCGGTGATCTACCAAAGATGATGGCCGAGCTGATGGGCAAGGCCGACGGCTACTGCAACGGCAAGGGCGGATCGATGCACATCTGCGATCTTGAGCTGAACATGCTCGGCGCAAACGGCATCGTCGGCGCCGGTGCGCCGATTGCCGTCGGGGCGGCATTCGCCAACAAGTACCGAGGCAATGACACCGTGGCTGTGGTGTTCTTCGGCGATGGCGCCACCAACATCGGCGCCTTCCACGAAGCGGCCAACATGGCGGCGGCGCTCCAGTTGCCAGCAGTGTTTGTGTGCGAGAACAACGAGTATGGCGAGTACACGCCGCGCCACAAGACCATGGCCATCGACGATGTCGTCGACCGCGCCGCCGGCTACGGCATGCCGGGCGTGATGGTCGACGGCATGGACGCCGTGGCCGTCTACGAAGCTGCCACCCAGGCGGTTGCTCGGGCCCGAGCCGGGCACGGTCCGTCGTTCATCGAGTGCAAGACCTACCGCTACTACAACCACCATGGCGTGCAGATCATGGGCTTCAAGTACCGCACCGACGAAGAAGTCGACATGTGGAAGGCTCGCGATGCCATCGACAGTCTCGAACGTGATCTCGTCGCCCAAGGCGTGATGACTCAGGCCGAGATCGACGAGATTCGTGCCGAAGTCCAGTCCAAGGTCGACGAAGCCGTCGAGTTCGGACGCAACAGTCCGTACCCCGACGTCGATCAAATGATGACCGACGTATACACCATCGCCGAAGGAGCCAGCGCATGACGGTGACCGAGACAGAAACCGCTAGCTCGCTGCGTGAGCTGACCTACCTGGGTGCGGTCAACGAGGCACTCCATCAGATCATGGCCGAAGACCCCGACGTGTTTTGCGCGGGCGAAGATGTCGGCGCCAACGGCGGCGTGTTCGGCAGCTTCGGTGGCCTTCAGGCCAAGTACGGCGAGCTTCGCTCGGTCGACACGCCGATCAGCGAGCAGGCAATTGTTGGCCTGGGCATCGGTGCTGCAGTCGCTGGTTTGCGCCCGGTCGTCGACCTGATGTTCATGGACTTCATCATGGTAGCCATGGATCAGATTGCGAACCAGGCGGCCAAGCTCAAGTACATGTTTGGTGGCAACGCAACGCTACCACTGACCATCACCACCAACGCCGGTGCTGGCTTGTCTGCTGCGGCGCAGCACAGTCAGAGCCTCGAAGCCATGCTGGCGCACGTGCCGGGTCTCAAGGTCGTCATGCCATCCAATGCCCACGACGCCAAGGGGTTGTTGATCGCTTCTATCCGCGACGACAACCCAGTGATCTACGCCAAAACAAAAACTCTCTTTGGTGCCAAAGGGCCTTGCCCCGAGGAGCTGTTCGAGGTGCCGCTCGGCGTCGCCAACATCACCCGACCTGGCACCGACGCGACGATCGTGACCTATGGCCGTATGGTCGGCGAGTCGCTGAAGGCGGCGTCGATTCTGTCGGGCGAAGGTATCGACGTCGAAGTGATCGACCTGCGCACGCTGCAACCAATGGACAGCGAGGCAATCGTTGCGTCGGTCAAACGAACTAACCATTGTGTGGTCGTGCACGAGGCCGTCCGCTTCGCTGGCATGGGTGCCGAGATTGCAGCCCAGATCCAGGAAGAAGCTTTCGACTATCTCGATGCTCCCATTGGCCGGATCGCAGCACCGTTTTCTCCAGTGCCATTTTCGCCCGGTCTCGAAGGCGCCTACGTCCCCGATGCCAAGCGCATCGCCGAAGGCGTCCGAGCCGCCGTGGCCCGCAACTCCTGACGTCTCTGACGATTTTGATCTGATAGGTAGATCAAAATCGTCAGAAGCTTGCTTTAGATGGGGACTGTAGGGATCATCGCCAATCCAGCGGCGGGGAAAGATATTCGTCGGCTGGTGTCGGCGGCTTCGCCGACATCGGATATGGCAAAGATCGGCATTGTTCGCCGCGCGCTCGTTGGCGCGATCGAAGGGGGCGCCGACCGGGTCATCATCGCCGACGATCACAAGTCGCTCGGCCGCCAGGCGATACGCGACCTGGACCTCACGGGCAACGTGCCAGTCGAGATTGTTGGCGACGAGGTCCATCCGGCTTCGTTCCACAGTCGGCGGATGGCCGTGCTTCTCCGCGATCTCGGGGTGGGCGCCATGGTCACCCTGGGTGGCGACGGCACCCATCGCGACATCGCCAAGGGGTGGCGCGATGTGCCGATGGTGCCCGTGTCGACCGGCACCAACAACGTGTATCCGCAGATGATCGAGGCCACGGTCGCCGGCCATGCAGCGGCAGTTGCGGCTTCGAGCCATACGCCGATCTCGCTGATAGCACACCGGGCCAAGGTGCTCGACGTGGTGGGCGAAGACGTCAAAGACGATCTGGCGCTCATCGATATCGCCCTCGTCGAAGGTTCCTTCACCGCAAGTCGGGCGGTGTGGGATGTGTCTGCGCTTCGAGAACTTCTCGTCACGACTGCGGAGCCGGCAACGATTGGGCTGTCATCGATTGCGGCACGGGTCGCGCCGGTGAGCCGCACAGAGTTCGGCGGTGTCTACGTGCGCTTCGGTGCTGGCAAGACAGTGCGCGCTCCCATTGCGCCCGGCCTCTATCACAGCGTCGAGATCGCGGAGTCTCGCCGACTCACGCTGGGTCAAGCCACGCTGCTCAAAGGGCCTGGCGTGCTGGCATTCGACGGCGAACGCGACGTGGTGCTAGCGCCAGGCCAGCAGGTCACGGTCACGCTGAACGCGAACGGCCCGTGGGTCATCGACCCGACCGCAGCCTTGTCGTCTACTTAACGAGACATGTGCGGCTGCTGCCTTCCAGCGTTGGCCAGGCGGCCATTCTGCTGAGTGGGCATGTTGCCACTGGAACGAGCAAAGGGCATGCGCTGCGCGTGCGGCCAGCGCGTCAATGTGAGGCCGGTGCCGAGGGTCGCGATCTCGACCCGTCGGAGTAACCCAACCGAGGCGTTGCCGCTACAGAGCCGCACCGCCGCCTCGGGGTCACCCTGGTAGTCGTACCAGCCCGCGCAACGGACTCACCCACCATATAGTCCATTGTTTTATCGGGTTCAGGGTAGCGAGCCCTGCTATCGGGGACCAGCAGTTGGCTAGGAGCATCGCTACTTTTGGCTGGTTGGTCATGGCGATTCTGCGACCTGATTCGACTCGAAGTGCTTTGGCGCGAGACACTTGGGCATGAGTAGAAGCACTATCGCAGTCGTCGCGTCGATTGTCAGCGTGGTCGTCGCCGGGCTCGTCGCGTGGCTGGCCAGCGCAGACAGCGTCGAGCGGGCGGGTGTGCCTGCGTTGCTTTGGTGCGTGATCGCAGCGTTCGCCGTCAATTGGATTGTCTATATTCATTCGCTGGTCAACCAGACTGAGAAATACTTCGACCTGACCGGCAGCCTCACCTATATATCGGTCACGGTGCTGGCGCTGGTCCTGGGCAACAACAACGAAGCGACCTCGTGGATCATGGCCGGCCTGATCTTCGTTTGGGCCGGACGCTTGGGCTCGTTTCTGTTTCGGCGTATCAGCCGCGACGGTCACGATGGCCGATTCAACCGGATTCGATCCAACCCGCTGCGACTCTTTGAGACGTGGACATTGCAGGGCCTGTGGGTGTCGCTCACCGCGCTTGCAGCATGGACTGCGATCACCTCGATCGACGAAGCGCCTTTCAACATCCTGACGGTGATTGGTCTGGTGGTCTGGGTCGCCGGCTTTGGGATCGAAGTACGTGCCGACAGTGAGAAGTCAGCGTTCAAGAAGGACCCTGCCAACGACGGCAAATTCATCTCGACCGGGATCTGGGCATGGTCGCGCCACCCCAACTATTTTGGTGAGATCACGCTCTGGACAGGCATGGCGCTCATTGCGCTGCCAGCGTTCGATGGTCGCGAGTTCGTTGCCCTCATCTCTCCGCTATTCGTCTTGCTGCTGCTGACCAAGATTTCAGGCGTGCCGGCGCTCGAGCGTCGGGGCCTCAAGCGGTGGGGCGATGACCCCGCCTATCAGAAGTACGTTGCCGAAGTTCCCGTTCTCATCTTGCGACCTCCCCGGTAGTTTTGGGCAGTCATGTCGCACGCTGATTTCGAAACCACCGACGCACAAGTTGGCGTCATCATGGGGTCGCGCAGCGACTGGGACACCATGCAGGCGGCCTGCGAGGCTCTGACAACACTCGAGATCCCACACGAGAAACACGTCGTGTCGGCGCATCGCACACCAGCTCGCATGATGCACTATGCCAGCAGCGCGGTGGACCGAGGGCTCAAGGTCATCATCGCTGGGGCCGGGGGAGCAGCCCACTTGCCGGGCATGGTCGCGTCGGAAACGAACCTTCCGGTCATCGGCGTCCCCGTACAAAGCCGAGCCCTGCAAGGCCTCGACTCGCTGCTATCGATTGTTCAGATGCCCGGTGGCATTCCGGTTGCCACTATGGCTATCGGGGTGGCCGGGGCAAAGAACGCAGGCATTCTTGCGGCCAGGATCTTGGCGCTGGGCGACGACGATCTGGCCAAGCGTCTCGGCGACTTCGCGGCCCGACAAACCCAATCCGTCTTGGACGCAGCGGACCTCTCCGAGTGATCACGTACGAATGACCATTCCGATTCTTCCGCCGGCGACAGTTGGCATGGTTGGCGGCGGTCAACTCGGGCGCATGTTCGCAGTCGCCGCGATGTCGATGGGATACCAGGTGGTGGTGTTCTGCGAAGACAAAGACGAACCAGCAGCCCAGGTGGCGACCCGGTGCGTGGTTGGCCCCTTGGATGACGCATTGGTCGCAGCAGAGTTTGCTGCCCAGTGCGACGTGATCACCTTGGAGTTCGAGAACCTCTCGGCCGACATCATCGCCACCTGCAGCGAGTCTGCACCGACCTACCCCAGTGCCCACGTGTTGGCAACCGCCCAGGATCGCCTCGTCGAAAAGACGACGTTCCGAGATGCTGGCTTGCCAGTCACCCCTTTCGTCGAGGTTCACGACACCGACTCGCTTCGTGCGGCGTCAGAGCAACTCGGATGGCCAATGATCGTCAAGACTGCTCGCAGCGGCTACGACGGCAAGGGCCAATACCGGGTGAACGCCGAAGCTGACGCTGCGGCCGTTCCGTGGGACAGCACCGATTCATGGATCGCCGAAAAGTTCACGGCGTTTGATCGCGAAGTGTCGGTGATTGTTGCCCGAACCGTGGACGGCAGGACACAATGCTTTCCGGTCTTCGAGAACGACCACGAGAACCACGTCCTGGACGTCACCACGATCCCTGCCTCTCTCTCGTCGGGGTTTGCAGCTCGCGCCGAAGAAGTCGCCCTCGCCGCAGTCGAGCTACTCGATGTTGTGGGGCTTCTCTGCATCGAGCTGTTCGTGATGGGCGACGGCGACATGATGATCAATGAAGTCGCACCCCGCCCCCACAACTCAGGCCATCTCTCTATCGAAGCACTTGAGACCAGCCAATTCCAACAGCATGTGCGGGCAGTATGTGGCCTGACTCTGGGCAGCACTGAGCCGATCTCGGGCGGCGCCGCCATGGCAAACCTGCTGGGTGACTTGTGGACCGACGATGGCGCGCCTCCGGACTGGAATCAGGCGTTGTCGGTGCCGGGCGTGCACCTGCACCTTTACGGCAAAGCAGTGGCCAAACCCGGCCGCAAGATGGGCCATCTCACCGCTACCGCAGACTCGGTCGAGCAGGCAAAACACCGCGTGTTACAGGCAAGACAGGCGCTGTGTGAATTGTTACGACCCCAGGGGCCGTAACAATTCAGGTGCCGGCAAGTTTGGCTACTACGGGGGCCATCATGTCCATGTTGCGTTGGCTGAACGTGATGTAGCTGATGCCGTAGGTTTCACGGCGGGCGTGCAGTGTCTCGCAGATCTCGTCGACCGAGCCAATGAGCGCGTGAGGGTGTTCGGCCATCGTGGCTGCGTCGAGTCCCATCGCGCCAGCCATCATTTCGACGGTCGCTTCGGTCTTGTCTGTGACCGCGACGAAGTAGCCACCGATCTCGATTTCGAGGTCGTCGAACCGGTCACCCGCACCATCTCGAATCCAGCCGATCTTCTGCTCGGTCATCTCTGCGGTGCTTGAACCAATACCCACTGCGCCGATCTTGCCGGCGCGGTTGTTGAAGTTGATCGAAACAATGTCGGCCATTTCGCCACACGTGGTCAGAACTCGCTTAGCACCGCCGCCCATCATGATCTTGGGTCCACCCGGCTGGGGCGAAGCAGGCGTGCCGGCCATTGCGTTGGCGGTCACGTGATCGGTTGCCATGTCCAGTTCGTCGCCAGCGAAGAACTGCCGGGCGAGTTTTACGTAGTCGATCATGCGATCGATGCGGATGCCAGGACGGTCCATCGGCACACCCATGGCGTCGTACTCGGCCGAGATCCAGCCTGCGCCGAATCCTGGTTCTAGCCGTCCGCCACTCAGTAAATCAATGGTCGCAAGCGACTTCGCCAGCACCACCGGATGGTGATAGTCACAGCACATCACCCGAGCCCCGACCTTGATTGTCGAGGTCACCGCCGCCGCCGCCATCATCGCTGGAATCGCAGCCAGGTCCTGAACTGGGTGCGCCGCAGCTTCTTGGGCGGCGCCGGGACCCATGTAGTGATCGGCCAGGTGCAAGCACGAGTAGCCGAGGTCTTCGGCGGCCTTGGCGGTATCGGTCCACTCGGTAGCCGAGGCGGCGTTGAAGGCCTGGATCGCGAAACGGAATGGCTTGGTCATGGTAGCTCCACGATAGTCACTTGGCCGGTGGCTCCGTCAACTTCGATGGCGGCGCCGTCGGGAATCCGTTCGGTTGCGTGCTCGACCGAGACCACACACGGAAGGCCGAGCTCTCGGCTCACGATAATCGCATGGCTGATCTGGCCACCCACGTTCACGATCACGCCACCGGCGGTCATAAACAGCGGAGTCCATGAAGGGTCGGTGACTGGAGCGATGAGGATGTCGCCAGGATCTAGTGCCATGGGATGCAGCGGATCAAGAATGACCCTGGCGGTTCCTCGAACCGTGCCCGGGCAACCCGGTACTCCTTGCAGTACGTCACCGGCAGCCACCGCACTCACTACAGCCTCGCCTTTGCGGGGCCAGTCGGGCAGTGGGGGAACGTCGCCGTCTTTGATGATGAACGGCGGTTCGAGATCCCTCAGTTGCTTCCAGTCGCCGTAGCGATGAGCGAGCGTTGCGGTCAGAGCGCTCGGATCAGCCACAAAGCTCTCGAGTTCGCTGTCGAGCAGCATGAAGATGTGGTCGGCGTCTTCGAGGTTTCCTTGCCGAGCATGGCGGCTGCCGAGCTCGCGGAACACCATGCGTCCCTCGTGCACGGTACGAACCAGGTTGGTCTTGGTGCGCTCGCGAAATGCAAGCTGGTTTGTGGCAACGATGGCGCCTTCGAGTTGGGCACTCAGCTCGTCACTGCCCAGCGTGGCCACCGCAGCTCGGACCTCGGCGATCTTGTCGGTGCGTTCCTGCGCCTTGACCTGGTTGCGACGCTCTGGTGATTCTTCGTCGGACTGCAGCCGCGCGCGACCGAGGGCACTGAGCGCGAGTTCGGGCTTGGTTTCCCATGCGTGCGAACTGACCTCCCACTCGCCCGGGCCACGGCTGCCAAAGTCGACTATGAAACGTTCCCACTCGGCTAGAAACGCCGAGGCGTCGTCGCTGTCGTCGGCCGTCAAGCGGTCGAGCAGGCCATCGACGCCAGTTTCGAAAGCCGCCGTCAACGACTGGCTGTTGCGCACCATGCGAGACAGCTCCCACATGCGGTAGCTCGGCTCGGCCGAATCGATCTGCCCGATACCGGCGCAGACCACCATCGGCATCGTTGGATCGCCGATCGCGTCGCCAATTGCGAACAGGATGCCCGGTGCGACACCGGATGCACTCGAGGTGATGCCGTGGTGGTGGAACCCTTTGTGCAACATGGGTTGGGTCATGCGGGCTCGGGCAACGAGTTCGTCGTCGGACAGTGCCGTCAAATCCGGTCGGCCAGCTCGCAGTGCAATGGTCTCGGCCTTGTGCTCGTCGATCTCGGGATAGTCCTGAGCAGTGAGCATCCACCCAATGTGGCCGAGCGCCTTGTCGAGTAGGTCGGGCCGATCGTCGAGTGGTTCGGGCACATAAGGAGGCACGTCGGGGTGGTCGCCGAAGAACGCAATATCGAGTTGCTCGACGGTGACCGCAGGATTGCGCACGCCTTGCATACGTACATTCGACAGGTTGATGAACATGTAGCCACCAAAAAAGCCAACGACCTCGGCCAAGTCTTGGTCGAATTCGTCGAGGCTGTAGTTGCCGCTCTGCACATAGGCATCGCGCCAGCCCGGCACCATCCCCTTCTCCCAGCTGAACTGTTGGCCGAGCGGGCTCGCTGGATTCGGCATGACTTCGCCCGCGTTGGCGCGGGTGTAGTGCGGCCAGCGGTCGCTGGTTGGCCAGTCGGTGATCCAGCGTTCTTCCATGGTGAGGGCCCCTTTGAGTCGGCAGGTGGTGGGCGATAGTCGGGCGGGTGTCATTCAATGACGCCAGCTTCGCGCAGCACTGCGATGTCGTCGGCTGAGCGCCCGAGCTCTCCCAGGATCTCGTCGTTGTCTTCGCCTCGTAGCGACGCCGAAGCCGCGATTGCTGCCGGTGTCTTCTCGAAGCGGGCAGCCGGGCGAGGCTGGCGGACCGTGCCCGCATGTTCGTGCTGCCACGTCTGCAACGTCTCGTTGTGCAGGACCTGCGGATCCGCAATTGCTTCTTCGGCGCTGAGGATTGGCCCGCACGGCACATCGGCGGCAATCAGGCGATCGAGGGCTTCGTCTTTGGTCAACGCCTGGAACGCTTCGGCCAGCAGCACGCCAAGTGCCTGGAAGTTGTCTGGATTGGCGACCGCCATCATGGTCGCAAACCGGTCATCGGCCTTCCACTCGGGGTGACCCAGGGCGTCGTAGAGCGCTTGACGCATCGGGTCGCTAGTCACGAAGTACACGATCTTGCCGTCTGCGCATTCGGTGAGGCTGTAGATCGACGACAGCAGAAAACCAGGCGAAGCATCTTCGTCGATGACCGTCTGATCCATCATTCCGTCGGGCCAGAAGAAGTACATGGTCGCGTCGAGCATCGGGATCTCGACGTGCTGTCCTTCGCCGCTTCGCTCGCGAACCAGCAGCGCCGCCGTGATTGCCTGCGCCGCTGTCAGCGCTGAGCTCTTGTCCGCATACAGATTGCGGATGAGGTCCGGAAACGGAATCTCGGGGTTGAACTGGCGGCTGATCACGCCGGTGAGCCCTTGGATGACAGGATCGAGGACGGGGCGATCTGAATACGGGCCGGTCGGGCCGAAACCGCTGATCGTGCAATAGATGACGTTGGGGTTGACCGCTTTGACGTCGTCGTAACTCAATCCCAATCGCGCCATCGCGCCGGGTCGGAAGTTTTGCACGATCACGTCCGCGTCGCGACACAGATCGAGGGCGATCTGTTTGCCCTCGTCGCTGCCCAAATTGAGCGCGATGGAGCGTTTGCCGCGGTTGTTGTTCAAATAGAACGCCGACATGCCGCCCTTTGCGTAGGCGAGCAGCCGGGTGACATCGCCGGGGCCATAGAGCGGTTCGACCTTCACGACTTCGGCGCCCTGGTCAGCCAGCAACATGGTGGCGAATGGTCCAGATACCACTTGACTGAAGTCAACGATCTTGTAACCATCCATTGGTCCTGGCATAACGTTCTCCTCGTGGGCGTGGTCCTGTCCAGATAGTACGACAATCGCCTCGTCTGGTTTCAGTACTGGGTTTGTGGGGCACACTATCGAGGTGATCGAAATCGAAGATCTTGTTGCCTTGGAGAGCCGCGTCTGGCGAGCCCTTCGCGATGGCGACGGCGATGCTGACCGGACGCTGCTGGCCGAGGACTTCTTGGGCGTCTACCCGACAGGCTTTTCTGATCGTGCGGGTCATGTCGGACAGCTGGCCAAGGGTCCAACCGTTGCGACGTTTGAGATCTGCAATCCGCAGATGCTGATCGTCGGTGATTACCACGTGATGTTGGCCTACCGAGCCGAGTTCTGTCGCCCCGGCGAAGCGAGCCAACCCGAAACCATGTTTGTGTCGTCGCTGTGGGCGCGACGAAATGGACGTTGGGAAAATCGGTTCAGCCAGGACAGCCCGGTATAGAGAAACCAGTATCGCGAAACCGGCGTCGCCGTTGCCTCGTCGTCAGGTCGGCAAGATGGCTTCCTCGGCAGGGGTGATCTCGTGCGCATCCCAATCGGGTGTGGGTACCTCGTTGAGAAGACGCGCCACGTGAGACAACGCATCGCCTCGATTGACGAGTGGCCTTTGAGTGTGGCCGATCACGATGCCGTCGTGTTTCGACTTGATTCTGCCGAGCACCTTGCCAAAGGGGTCATAGATCGTGGCAAGTTGTTGCCCAGCACTGACCAGTTCGCCCAGCATGGCGTCGAGGTGCATGATGCCGCTGTTCGACGCCCGGCTCCAGCTTGTAGAGCGCGAGTACAGGGTGCGCTTGGCGGGCGGAGTCTCGATCTCGGTGAGCCCAAGGTGGTTGAGCACTCGCAGTACCCCGGTGGTGCCAGCTGCAATCGCGATGGGGTCGAAGCGGCTGGCTTCGCCGCCTTCAAAGAGCAGCATTGTTTTGCCAGCTTCGACGGTTGCTTGTCGAAGCGAACCATCTCGCAAGCTTGCGTCGATGACGATCGGAGCACCGAATTCCTGGGCGAGCTGGAGCGTCGGAGCACGATCGATATCGCAGCGAAGCTGCGGAAGATTGGTGCGCAGGTCCGAGCCCGTGTGTAAGTCGATGCCCACATCGGCCCTACTTACGATTTCTTTCATGAAGAGGTAGGCGATGCGCGACGCAAGCGAACCGCGCTGAGAACCAGGAAAGCTCCGGTTGAGGTCGCGCCGGTCAGGCAGATATCGGTCGTTCGTATTGAAACCGTGGACGTTCACGACTGGAGCCGCGATCACGGTGCCTGCCAGGCTGGGTGCGTTCAGCGCAGCCAAGACTTGGCGGATGATTTCGACGCCACCAATCTCGTCGCCATGGATCGCTGCCGAGAGCCAGACGACGGGACCGTCTTTCTTGCCGTGGACGACGATCAGCGGCAGCGCGACCGGCGTGCCGCTCATCAGGTTGCCGATCGGCAGTTCCATCCGCATCCGTCTACCGGCGGTCACGCTGTGGCCAGCGATCTCGAACGGAGCCCGAGCCAGCTTGCGACTTCGTGACTTCTTCGGTGCCGTGGGCTCACTCGGGGCTGCGGCACTCGTGCCCGTGGTTGTTTTCTTGGCGGTGGACTTTTTGGCGGCGGACTTTTTGGCGGCGGACCCTTTGGCGGGGGCCTTTCTCGTGGCGCCCTTCTTGGCGGTTGTTTTCTTGGCGGTTGCCTTCTTGGCTGCGGGCGGTTTTTGGGTCGTCATAGTTTCAAGCCAACGGATCTTGAGGCAGGGGACGGATTCGCCCGCGGCGAGCGCGGCGGGCTGGCGAGATTGAACGCATTTCGTCGAGGCGGCCGAAGCACAACAGCCGGTCACCCGCGTTGAGGACCCACTCGCTCGACGGGTTCGGCACGACGCCAAAGTCATTCTCGATCACCAACACAGTGATGTCACGTTCGCGCAATCCGGACTCGGCAAGGGTGATGCCATCGATTGTTGCGCCCTGGTCGACATAGATCTCGGCCACGCCATAGCCAGCTGCCTCGCCGAGTCGCTGGCGCACATCGAGGTCGGGGAAGTTCACATTCGACACGATGTGGTCGATGATTGCACCAGCAACGTCGAGCCCAGTGGCTTCTTCAATCCCCTGTAGACCGGGTGTGGAGTTGACCTCCATGACGAGCGGCCCGTCGTTGCTCTCAAGCATGTCGACGCCGCACACTGTCAGGCCCAGCGTCTGGGCTGCACGAAGCGCGACATCTCGGGTTTCGGCGTCGAGCGTGACTGCTTCGGTGGTGCCGCCACGATGCACGTTCGAGCGGAACTCGTCGCCGCGTGCGCTTCGTCGCATCGATGCAACAACCCGGTCGCCGACCACGATCGCCCGAATATCTCGGCCACGGCTTTCGGAGATGAACTGTTGGATGAGCACGTTCTGATTGGTGCTCTGTAGCGTTTCGATGATGGCCTCGGCCACGCGCAGATCGGGCGCCAAGATGACGCCGATTCCCTGGGTGCCTTCGAGCGTCTTGATGATGACTGGCGCGCCGCCGACACGGGCGATGGCCGAGCGGATGTCGCTGCGTTCACGCACAAAGGTCGTGGATGGCACATCGATCTCGTGGCGCGACAAGATCTGCATTGATCGCAGCTTGTCGCGACTGTTGGCGATGCCATCGGCGGTGTTGGGTGTGTAGACGTCCATCGCATGAAACTGGCGCACCACCGCCAATCCGTAAAACGTGATTGACGCGCCGATACGAGGGAGAATGGCATCGACATCGTCGATGTCTCGGCCGCGATAGGTCACGTTTGGATCGTCGCGGCTCAGGTCGATGGCGAACCGCAACGTGTCGTAGAGCACGACGTCGACGTTGCGGTCAAGTGCCGCAGCGCGCAGCCGCTGCGAGCTGTAGCTGCGCGGGGCACGCGACAAGATGCCGAGTTTCACAGCATCAATACTGCCCGGGTAGTTCGCCTTTTCGGCTCGTTCCTCGCAGAAAACGCTGTCCGAGCAAGATAGTCGAGGGTCCCGGGGTAGTCCGCGTTTTCGGCTCGTTCCTCGCAGAAACGCTGTCCGAGCCAAATAGTCGGCGGTCCCTGGCCGCTTCGCTACCTTCGGTGCGCTGGGGGAACACAGCGGGTGCTACCTGGGTTAAACATAGGTATGGCAACAGCAACATTTAACGGACAGGTCGTCGCCGAGAGCGATGACACGATCGTGGTCGAAGGCAACCACTACTTTCCACCCGCGTCGGTAAAGCGGGAGTTCTTCGCCGACCACGACCGCACGTCGGTCTGCGGGTGGAAGGGCACCGCGAACTATTACACCGTCACCGTCGACGGCCAGTCAGCCGAAGCCGCAGCGTGGTACTACGCCGACCCCATGGAAAAGGCGACCAACATCGAAAACTACGTGGCCTTCTACCCCGCAGTAAAAGTAGACGCCTAGCGGCGAGACATGACTGAGCGGTTCAATACCGCGTCGGCGATGAGTTCGTAGCTGCGCACGCGTGCGGCGTGGTCATGGGTGATCGTGACCAGCAGGACCTCGTCGGCGCCAAACGACGCTGCCAGGCTTTCGAGTTCGTCTTTGACATAGGACGGCGTGCCGTGTAGCAGCGGCTTCTGTGGCCGGGCCCGCACGAAGAGCGGATTGTCGCTGCCTTCGAGCGGTGTGCCGGGCGGCGCTGGCTCAGGGATGAAGCCCTGGAGACCGCTGGCGCGCCATCGCTGCACACTGCTGGCGATGAATGATGCCTGCTGCTCGGTGTCGGCGCAGACCGCGGTCGTGGCCAACATCACGATCGGTTCTGGGAACTGCTCCGACGGTTGGTAGTGCTCGCGGTAGGCGTCGACTATTGCCTGCCCGGGACCCATGGCGATGAAGTGAGCCCATACCAGTGGCATGCCGAGATGCGCTGCGATACCTGCGCTACCTTCGCTCGACGCGAGCAACCACATCGACGGTTGACCTTCGGTGATCGGCGTTGCCCGCACGTCGCGGAACGGGCCCGCCGGGTTTGGTTCGTCGCGCAGAAACGCCGCAAGCTCGGTGACTTGGGCGGGGTAGTGCTCTGAGCTCAGCGCGCCTGGCCCTTTTGCAAGCGCGGCGGCAGTGGTTTGGTCTGACCCAGGTGCTCGGCCCAGACCCAGGTCGATCCGTCCGGGGAACAGCGCGTGCAACATGCGCCATTGTTCAGCCACCTTGTAAGCGCTGTAGTGAGACAGCATCACGCCACCGGACCCGACACGAATGGTGTTGGTCGAAGCACCAAGCTGTCCAACCAAGATCTCAGGCGCAGATCCGGCGAGGGCCTGACTGCTGTGATGCTCGGCGACCCAGTAGCGGTGGTACCCGAACCGCTCGCACTGTTGCGCGAGATCGATGGTGTTCGCAAGCGCTTCACCGGCATTGGAGCCAGCCGAGATTGGGGACTGGTCAACAACACCAAGCCTGCGAATCATGCACCGCATAGTACCCAGTGCTACCTTCGCAATCCATGAACGTGCTCGCATGGATTTTGGGTGTCATTCTCATTGCCGGGTTCGGCCTCGCTGGGATCACCAAAGTGCTTGACCTCGATCGAGTTCGAGAACACTTCGGCTACTCGCGACGTCAGTACCAGATGATTGGTGCGAGCGAACTTGCCGGCGCAGTCGGCGTCGCTGTTGGCCTGGTGTGGACGACGTGGGAGTGGGTTGGCCTCGCAGCAGCGGTCGGACTCGGTTCATTGATGGTCGGCGCGTTGATCACCCACGCTCGGGTCGAGGACGAGGTCAAGCAGATCATCCCCGCCATGGTCATGCTCGTAATCGCCAGCGCATTCGTCATTGCACTCTCGCTTCGCTGATGAGCCAGTAGCGCTGGCTCAAGGAACACGCCATTGCGATCGGCCACGACTCGCGGTGATCCCCGGCAGGTGCTCGTCAGCGAAGTTTGACGAGCTCGGTGATTGCTTGGCTGAGTTCGGCCTCGGTGGTCAGGTAGTGCACCGAGAGTCGCATCATGTCGGGTAGTGCGCGGTTGGTCGCATCGAAGCGAGTCGAGGCTGGTGTCGTGACCGAGATGTTCACGCCCTGGGCCCGAAGCGCGGCCTTTGCCTCGAACGGGTCGAGCCCGTCGCTCGTCGCCGTCACAATGCCGCAGGGGCGTTCGCCTAGATCCCAGAGGGTAAAACCAGCGTCACGCAGCTGGTTGCGAAACGATGCGGCGCGTTCATAGATGGTGGCCTCGATCCGGCCCATACCGATTGCCAGCGCTTGATCAACCGCCGTGCCAAGCGCAAGCCATCCAGCATGGCTGAACTCCCACGACTCGAAGCGGCGAGCGTTGGGCTGCAGCACGTACTCGGTCGGCGTCGTCCAGTCCGCGCCGTGGTGATCGGGGTGGTCGGGGGTGAGTCGGTTGATGATGCGGTCCGATGCGTACAAGAAACCGGTGCCACGCGGACCCCGCAGATACTTGCGCCCGGTCGCCGAGAGCAGGTCACAACCGATCTCGCGCACGTCGACATGCAGCTGCCCAATCGACTGGCACGCATCGAGCAAGAACGCAATGCCGGCCGCATTGGCTATCTCGCCGACCGCTGCGGCCGGGTTCACCAAACCGCCGTTGGTCGGCACATGCGTGAGTGCGATCAGCGCTACATCGCTATCGACTCGGTCGGCTAACTGAGCGATATCGACGTGGCCGTGCTCGTCGTCGCCGATCACTTCGATCGTCACGCCGTTGCGTTCAGCTGCTCGAAGGAAGCCGACCGCGTTGGCGCCGTAGGCGGCGTTTGCGGTCAAGATGCGTTGGCCGCGTTGCATCGGGACCGACCAGAAACCGGCATTCCATGCGGCGGTAGCTTGTTCGAGCCGCGCGATCTCGTGGGGTTCTGCGCCAATGAGCTGCGCTATGGACCCGTAAACAGATGCCGAACGCTCGGCGGCCTCGCCAGCAGCTTCGTACCCACCAGTCATCGCCTCGCGTTGCAGATGATGGATCTGGGCGTCGAGCGTCTTCTGGGTTGGCAGCGACGAGCCAGCATGGTTGAGGTGCACCACATTGTCTGCGCCCGGTGTGAACGAACGAAGCTCGGCGACCTCGGCAGTGCTCAGCGCGCGAGCGTCGGTCATGCGTTGATTTGCCCCACAACCGACGACAGCCGCAGGCGAAGAAGCTGACGTTGCTCGTTGACCATGGCGGCTCGGTATTCATCCCAGTCATCGTGCTCTCCCGCCACCGCGCGGTAGTACGCAACGAGGTTGTCGCTCGCCTCGTCGCCCGGCCCCATCGTCACAGGGCCCAGGTCAGCAATAGCATCGAAGGATACGTAGCTCCATGACTCCGGGTTGGTTATGTGGAGCACTACCCGCGGATCTCGCCGCATGTTCGCAGTCTTGGCGCGGGTCGCGGTCAGCGAAATCACGATCGAGCCACCGATCACCGCATAGGTGACATCGCTCGACTGCGCCCGACCGTCTTTGCGAAGCGTGATCAGAACTGCAGTCTTCTGGGTGCTCGCCCAGGCAACGGACTGTTCGAGAGTGAGTGCCACGGTCAGAGCAACACCGCAGCCATGGCGTCGACGCCGGCTGCGAATGCGGCACGTTGGTCGGCGCTGAGCGAGGCGTAGTGACTGGCAGAGATTTCGTCGGTCTGTGCGTCGACGGCGTCGAGCCTGGTTCGATCGGCATCGGTGATCTCGATGTCGGCCGGCCAGCCAAAAGTCTCGATGTCGTTCGGGCGTCGAATGGCGTGGGCCACGCCCGGATGAATGCCGGCGGCGATCACCGCGGCCAGATGTGCGCTGCCCCGAAGTTCACGATGCAACACCGCCAGCTGCATAGCTTGGCCGGGAAGGTCCTCGGGCATCGGCAGTGCCGCAACACCAGCAAACAGCGTGAGTCCGGCCGGATTCACGTCGGTCACCACCTGAGCGGCAGCATCGCAGAACGCACCGAGTTCGGCTACATCGCCAAGCTTGGCCCGGCCGATGTTTGCGTTGCACTCGAGCGAGGCAATGGCGGCATCGCGGGGCGGGCACTTTTCTCGGGCGCTGTTCCACATCTTGTCCATGACTGCGGGGGCGAAGTATCCGAACGCGCTGGTTGCAAGCGGTGCGTCGATGTCGCCCATCAGCCCGCCACGACCCAGGAAATAAAAGCGCATGCCGTCGAGGCCAAGCGCCTCTTTGCCGTGGGCAATCGTGTCGGGGTGAAAGTAATACACCGCTCCGAGCGAGTTGATGGGGGCAGCGGTCGCGGCAACGAGTTCTTCGGGGGTCACGTTTCTCCTTCGAGGGCGGGTATCTGGGATTGTCAGGGTTTATGGCTGAGGTGGGTCGGCGACGAACACGGGAATCTCGCGATCGCCTGCCTTTTCTTCGTACTCGGCGTAGGGCGGAAACACATCGATGCCGCGCTTGAACCAGGTGGCTCGTTCTTCGCCGGTTGCAAGGCGCGCTTGGGTTTCCCACGGCTCGGGGCCATCTTGTACCAACACGGTGGGGTTTGCGACCAGGTTGTGGTACCAGCCGGGGTGAGCTGGCGCCCCGCCCTTTGAGGCGATCAGGGCATAGGAACCCTCGTGTTCGACTCGCATCAGCGGCACCTTGCGCACCAAGCCACTCTTGTGGCCAACGGTGGTCATCACGATGATCGGGATGCCCGTATCGCGCAGCGTGTTCGCTTCTTTGCCACCAGAGGCCTCGTACGCCTCGACTTGCTCGGCGACCCAGTCCCAGGTCGATGCGCCATACTTTCCATCAAAGTCCATAGGCCGCACGATACGTGGCGGTCAGCGCTGCGCGCCAACTGGTCGATTTTGCCGTAAATGCCGGAGGTGAAAAAGTGCACCGCCGAGCGCCACAAGTTGTGGAAGATGGGGTTTGTGTGACGTGCGTGAAGGACTGAGACGTATTTCGCGATATTGGTCCCGGATGGTCCGCACTTCACTCATCTAACTACGTAGAGTCTCCCCAGTGACCTTGGAATGGGCGCTGGCTATTGGGCCGGGCCATCGGCGCTCCGACGCAGATGATCCGTTGATAACGACGGCTGCATTGTTCGGCGTCGCGGTCGATGCAATCACCGAATATTCGATAGCACACATACGCGGTGACCTCACCGAGCAACAGGTCGATCACATAGCCACCTCGTTGTTGGTCGACCCGGTCAACGGTTGGGCTAAACCAGCCGTCGACCTCGTGCACGACGAAGCGTTGGTCATCGAGACCGGGCTGCGACCGGGCGTGACCGATCGCGAAGGCGCCGAACTCGTGCGCGCAAGCGCACAACTCGGACTACCCGTGAATGCCGCCACGCTGGGTCGTCGCTGGGTCGTCGAGGCCAGCCCTGCGCTGACCGAAGCGCAGATTGAACTGCTCGCCTATCGGGTGCTGCATAACGACGTCATCGAGCGGTGGTCGATCGGTGCGAACTCGTTGGGTGCGGGCTTCGTCGAGAGCCAACCAATCACTCCGCCCACCGAGGTGCTCTCTGTTGTTGGAGCCTCCGACGACGATCTGCAAGCAATTACCGACAATCGTCGCCTTGGTATGAACCTCGTCGAGATGCAGGCGGTCCAGTCTCACTTCAGCGAACGAGGGCGCAATCCCACCGACGCCGAGATCGAGACCATCGCCCAGACGTGGAGTGAACACTGCGCTCACAAGACGTTTCGCGCCACGATCGACGTCCACGACGCCGACGGCGAAACAATCGATCAGGTCGATGGCTTGCTCGATCAATACTTACGGGCGGCCACCGACACCATCGATGCACCCTGGGTGCACAGCGCATTCGTCGACAACGCGGGGCTGGTGCGATTCGACGACGACCACGACATAGCGCTCAAGGCCGAGACGCACAATCACCCTTCGGCGCTTGAGCCGTTCGGTGGCGCGAACACCGGTGTTGGCGGCGTGGTCCGCGACATCATTGGCGTGTCGGCCAAACCCATCGCAGTCACCGACATCTTGTGCTTTGGTCCAGCCGACCTCGACCCGGCCGAACTTCCCGACGGTGTGCTGCACCCTCGCCGTATCCGCGATGGCGTGATTGCCGGTGTAGGCGACTACGGCAACAAGATCGGCGTCCCCAACATCGGCGGCGCCATCATCTATGACCCCGCCTATACCACTACCCCGCTCGTGTTCGCTGGCTGCATCGGCGTGTTGCCGGTGGGCTCGCATCCAACCGAACCCAAGCCGGGCGATGCCATCGTCGTGCTCGGCGGCGCAGTCGGTCGCGATGGCGTCGGTGGAGCCACCTTCTCTTCGCAGACCATGCAGGCCGAGACCGCCGACGTTGCGGGTAGCTCGGTACAGATCGGCGACCCGATCGTCGAAAAAGGCCTGATCGACGTGGTGATGGCGGCCCGCGACGCTGGCCTCTACACCGCAATCACCGACTGCGGCGCTGGCGGCCTCAGCTCGTCGATCGGCGAGATGGCCAGCGAACTCGGTGCCGACGTCGATCTTGACTCGGTGCCTCGCAAGTATCAGGGACTTGCTGGTTGGGAGACCTGGCTGAGCGAAGCTCAAGAGCGCATGGTGCTGGCCGCCACCGACCCCGCACCAATCCTTGCGCTTGCTGCACGTTGGGGTGTCGACTCGTCGGTCGTCGGCACCTTCACCGGCGATGGTCGCCTGGTAGTGCGCCACGACGGCGAACCCATCGTCGACCTCGACTGCACGTTCTTGCACGACGGCTGCCCGCGGCATCACCTGGTAGCGCTGGCACCCGTTGTCGGCCGCGCCGATCGCCAACCAGTCGCCCCCGACTTCGATGCCAAAGCTGCCACGTTGGCGTTGCTGGCTCATCCGACCATCGCGTCGAAAGAATCCACGATCCGTACCTATGACCACGAGGTCATGGGCGGCACCATGGTGCGCCCCTATGGCGGCCCTCTCGGCGACGGTGCGGCCAACGGAGCTGCGTCGATTCCAGTCGGCACAAGCGGCGAGCGCGCCATGGCAATCGGCATCGGGGTCAACGCAATCATCGGCCGCCACGATGCCTACGCCATGGCATGGCACGTTGTCGACGAAGCCGTCCGCAATGCCGTGATCGCCGGCGCTGACCCCGACGAGTTGTCGCTGCTCGACAACTTCGCCTTTGGCAATCCGAACGACCCCATCACGCTTGGTCAACTCGTGGCTGCGTGCTCGGCGTGTCACGACGCAGCGCTCAACTTCAACGCCCCGTTCGTCAGCGGCAAAGACAGTCTGTACAACGTGTTCGTGCATCCCGACGGCACTCCGGATCCGGTCGCACCCACGCTGGTCCTCACCGCAGTGGGGATTGCGAAGCACGTCGACAACATCCCGTTGACTGGTGTGGTTGCTGCTGGCAACCAGGTCTTTCTTGTCGGTCCCGCCGAGGGCGCACTCGGCGGTTCGCACCTCGATGTTGTTCTTGGAGTCGATCGTGGCGGCAGCGTGCCGGCGCCAGATCTCACGGCAGTCGAACGGCATCGAGAGCTTGCGGCTGCGATCGCGCATGGCCTTGTCGTGTCGGCCCATGACCCGAGCGAGGGCGGACTTGCCGTCGCGGCGTCAGAGTGGGCCTTTGCTGGTCGCCGAGGACTGCGTCTCGACCTGGCAACCATCGAGGCTGTTCTGTTTGGCGAAGGGCCAGGGCGTTACTTGGTCGAAGTCGCACCCGCCGATGCCGATCGATTCGCTCAGCTTGTTCCGAGCTCCACCAACGTTGGTGTTGTCACCGACGAGTCCGTCGTGCACATCGGTGACCTGACGCTCTCGCTCGCAGAAATCGAAACCGCTTGGAAGACCCAGCCGTGACGCCAACCGTTCTCATACCTGTAGCGCTCGGTACGAATCGAGACGGTGATCTGGCCGATGCGTTCGAAGCAGCAGGTGCAGTGGCCACCCGGCTCCCGCTCCAAGCGATTCGCGAGGGCGAAGCGAAGCTCGCCGATTTCCAAATCCTTGCGGTGCCCGGTGGATTCTCCTATGGCGACGCCCTTGGCGCCGGTCGGCTGTTCGGGCTCGACCTCGTTGGTTGGTTTGGCGATCAACTCCGCGAAGCAAACGAACGCGAAATGCCCATGCTCGGTGTGTGCAACGGCTTTCAGGCACTCGTCTCGGCTGGGCTGCTTCCCGGCGAAGCCGACAATCGCGGCGTGCTGACCGACAACCAGAGCGGCACGTTCGAGTGCCGCTGGGTGACGTTGCTGCCCGAGGCCGGCAACGACTCGCTGTGGCTCGCCGGCGTGACCGAACCCATTCGCTGCCCGGTCGCCCATGCCGAAGGCCGCTTCGTTGCGACCGAACTCAATGCGATCGAACAGCGCGCCGGTGTCGCGTTTCGATACGTCGATCCGGCAACCGGCGAGTTGGCCAACGGCGCATACCCGGCCAATCCAAACGGCTCGGCTGGCGACGTCGCAGGCGTGACCGACACAACAGGCCGCATTTTGGGGCTCATGCCCCATCCCGAAAATCACATCTGGCCCCGACAAGACATCCTCCGTGGACGCCAAACCGGCGGCCAAGCGTTACCTATCTTCAAGGCCGCGGTTGATGCGGTCAGGAGCTGACCATGAGCCACATTGACCCTGACCTCGACAGGCCCAGCGAAGAGTGCGGGGTCATCGGGATCTCGACTCCCGGGAGCGACGCCGCTCGGCTGGCGTTTTTCGGCCTCTTCGCGCTGCAGCATCGTGGTCAAGAAGCAGCCGGCATCGCGGTCGCCGATGGCCAGGCAGTACGTGTGCACAAGGACATGGGGCTGGTGTCGCAGGTCTTCGAATCCGGCACGCTCGACCCCATGGTCGGCGGCCTCGCCATCGGGCACACTCGCTACTCGACGACCGGCTCGAACTCCGAGCGCAACGTGCAGCCCTACGTCGTCGAAACTATGCACGGCCCGCTGGGCATTGCCCACAACGGCAACCTGGTCAACGCCGATCACCTGCGCGAGGGGCTGCTCAAGCGGGGCGCGGGGCTGTCGAGCTCGAGCGACTCCGAGGTGCTGGCACTCATGCTGGCCGCCACCGAAGGCGAAAGCTGGGAGCACCGTCTTTCTCACGTCATGGGCGAGTGGAAGGGTGCGTTCAGCCTGGTGATCTTGAGCGGCACCAAAGTCATTGGTTGCCGCGACCCATGGGGTTTTCGTCCGCTGTCGCTTGGTCGTCTGCCAAGCGGCGGCCATGCGCTGGCGTCAGAGACGGGGGCCCTGCGCACTCTGGGTTGCGATCACATTCGCGAGGTCGAACCGGGCGAGATCGTCGTGCTGCAAGGTCAGATGGCCCGCAGCCTACGCGGCGCAGAACCGGCTGCTCGCCAAGCGCGCTGCACCTTCGAGCAGATCTACTTCAGTCGTCCCGACGCCATCTGGGACAACAGATCTGTGCATCAGGTTCGCCAACGTTTCGGTGCGGCAGTTGCAGCCGAGCACCCGGTCGAAGCCGACGTCGTCATTCCGGTACCAGACAGCTCGATGCCGGCTGCGATCGGATACTCGGCGTTCAGCGGCATCACCTACAACGAAGGCTTTGTCAAGAACCGCTACATCGGCCGCACCTTCATCGAGCCGACCGATGAGTTGCGCCGCCAAGGCGTTGCTCTGAAATTCAACACGCTCCGAGAGAACATCGAGGGCAAGCGGGTGGTCATGGTCGACGATTCGATTGTGCGCGGTACCACCAGCGGGCCGCTGGTCAAGTTGGTGCGCGAGGCTGGCGCGCTCGAGGTTCACATGCGGGTGACGTGCCCGCCGATTGCGCACCCGTGTTTCTTTGGTGTCGACATGGGAACCCACGACGAACTCATCGCTCACCATCTCAGCGTCGACGAGATTGCCCAGCACATCGGTGCCGACTCCCTCGGCTTTCTCAGTGTGCCCGCAATGATGGCAGCGCTCGAACGCGACGACGGTTACTGCAACGCGTGTTTCACCGGTGACTATCCCGTTCCGGTCCAACTCAAGTTGCCGACGTCGGCCAAGAAGCGCTTCGACGGCGTGCTGGCGTGACGGCGAGCAGCGAAGCATGAAGGTCCTGCTGATTGGTTCCGGTGGTCGAGAACACGCGTTGGCGCAGACGATCTTGGCCAGCGAGCGCTTGACGTCGCTGGCGGTTGCACCAGGCAATGTGGGCACCGAAGCTCACAACATCGACCTCGACATCGATGACAACGATGCTGTGGTGCAGTACTGCGGTGACCACGGCATCGAGTTGGTCGTTGTTGGACCCGAAGCACCGCTGGTTGCCGGGTTGGCCGACGCGCTGACGGCTGCAGAGATCAGCTGCTTCGGGCCATCGAAAGCCGCCGCTCAGCTCGAAGGTTCGAAGTCGTTCACCCGCAGCTTTGCTGATCAATGCGGGATCCCGTCGCCGCTCTCGCACACCTTTGACTCCAGCGCCGATGCCATTGCGTGGGCCGACGAGCAGCCGTTCGACGTTGTCGTGAAGGCCGACGGTTTGGCGACCGGCAAGGGCGTCATCATCCCCGAGAGCCGGCAAGAAACAGTCGACGCGATTGTTTCGATGATCGATGGGGGAGCGTTTGGCGCTGCGAGCGCCACCGTTGTTCTCGAAGAACGCATGACGGGCGAGGAACTCAGCCTGTTCGGTATCAGCGATGGCTCCTCGGTGATCGCGCTTGCGACCGCCCAAGATCATAAACGCGTAGGCGACGGCGATACCGGCCTGAACACCGGAGGTATGGGCGCCTTCAGCCCGGTGCCAGGTGTCGATGCTAACCGCCAAGCCGAGTTGGCTGCGTTGTTTCTCGACCCAGCGATCAAGGGGATGGCGGCAGCGGGCACTCCCTATGTCGGCGTGTTGTTCGCCGGGATCATGGTCACACCAGCCGGCCCCAAACTGGTCGAGTACAACTGTCGTTTCGGCGACCCCGAAGCCGAAGTCATCCTGCCGATGCTCGCATCTGACGGACTCGAGCTGATGGCTGCTGCCGCCACCGGCACGCTTGATCAGGTCACGGCCGAGATGCGACCGGGCTTCGCCGCAACCGTCGTGGTCTGCGCCGATGGATATCCGGTCGCGCCAACCAAGGGGATCCCTGTTCCCGATCTCGGGTGCACCGACGACGTGTGCACGTTCTACGCCGGCGCAACACGCGACGAGCAGGGTGCCATGGTGTCAAGCGGCGGTCGAGTACTCGCAATCACCGGCATGGGCGATGACCTCGACGCTGCCCTGTCGCATTCGTACCGGTTGGTCGACCAAGTTGTCGGCAACGGTCTGTTCGCTCGAGGCGACATTGGTTGGCGCCACGCATCGGTTCGCTCGAGCAAGATCTGATTTCGGTGATCGACAAGGAGTTTCGTCATGAGTGATGCCTACGAGGCCGCAGGTGTGTCGCTGACATCTGGGGCCGAGACGATCAAACGCATCTCTGGTGCCGTCAAGTCCACGCACGACGAACGCGTCGTGTCGGGTATCGGCGGCTTTGGTGGCGTCTTTGATCTGGCGTCGCTGGCTGGCATCGACGATCCGCTGATGGTTGCGAGCACCGACGGTGTTGGCACCAAAACCAAGCTCAGCGCAGCCATGGACCTGTGGGAAGGCGCTGGTGCCGACATCGTGAACCACGGCATCAACGATGTCTTGGTCCAGGGCGCTGTGCCGCTTTTCTTTCTGGACACGGTGGCAGCTCAACACCTCGATCCCGAGATCGTTGGTCGCATCGTCGAGGGTATGGCCGAGGCATGTCGGGCGTCGCAGTGCATCTTGCTCGGCGGCGAGACCGCAGAGATGCCGGGCGTGTTCACCGAAGGGTCGGTCGACATTGCGGGCACCATGGTCGGCGCGGTCAGCCGGTCCAAGTTGCTTCCCAAAGCCGGCATCGGCGCAGGCCAGGTACTCATAGGTGTTGCGAGCAGTGGGTTACACACCAACGGCTACAGCCTGGCCCGCCAGGTCGTGGACGACACGCCGCTGACCGACCCGCTTCCCGGGGGCAATGGCGAGTCAATCGGCGCCGCCTTGTGTGCGCCGCACCGCAGCTACCACCAGGTGCTCGCCAAGGTCATCGACCAGGATCTTCTGTTGGCGATGGCACACATCACCGGCGGCGGCATGCAAGACAACCTTCCTCGCGTTCTTCCCGACGATGTTGGTGCAGTAGTCGATGTCAGCGCATGGCCGCGGCCGCCGCTCTTCCAATGGCTGATCGACGGCGCCGGTCTCGATGTCGTCGACGCCCATCAGATCTTCAACTGTGGTATCGGCATGGTTCTTGTCGTCGACGAGGATCGGGCCCCAGCGGTGCAGGGTTCAATCGATGAGCCGACGTGGGTGATCGGCCACACGGTCGACTTCGATGGCTCAGGCGACCGAGTACAACTCATCAATGCCTAGTTCGTCGACGCTTGGTCAGCGGGCTCGCATCGTGGTGCTTGCATCGGGCGGTGGTTCGAACTGTCAGGCACTGATCGATGCCAGCGCCGCCGCCGAACTCGATGCCGAGATCGTTGCGGTGATCTCGAACAATGCGCGTGCGGGAGTTCTCGATCGAGCAATGTCTGCCGGGATCGAGACCCGAGTAATCGACCACTCGGGTAAGGATCCGGCGGTGCGACAGCAGGCAGACGTCCGGCTAGTGCAAGTAGTCGAGGCCTACGCACCCGATCTCGTTGTGCTTGCAGGGTGGATGCGCATTCTCGGCGCCAACGTGGGCGCAGCGTTACCCATGATCAACCTGCACCCCGCGAAGCCGGGCGAGTTCCCAGGTGTGCAAGCAATCGAGCGGGCCTATCAGGCCTGGGAGGCTGGCGATATCGGGGAGTCCGGTGTCATGGTGCATTGGGTGCCCGACGAAGGAGTCGATGTCGGCCCAGTACTTGTCTGCGAATCGGTCGGCTTCGAGGCGGGTGACTCGCTCGATCAATTTGCAGCGCGGATGCACAAAACCGAACATCGACTGATCGTCGAAGGCGCCACCGCGGCGCTACTTGAGCTTGCCGCCGCCGCGGCGGATTGATGCTGGCTGACTGAGTTCGCCTGCTGAGTTGTGGCCAGTATTGGGTAGTCGACGCCGGGGAGAATCCAGCAAACGTCGCGCTTTGTGAGCCAGAAGTATTAGGCCTTTTGCTCAAGTCTGGTCTCATTTCGCCGATACGACATCTTGTGACCAGTCCCGCTATGGCCGATCAGGCGCTGATCGACGCTTCTCGGCCCAGCCCGAGCAGCGACGCCAAACGCGCTGGCTTGTTGACGGCGACGCACCGGATGACGGTGACGCTCATGGCTGGCATTGCTTTGTTTGGCGTGGCTGGCATCGTGCTGTGGTCATTTCGATCGTCGAGTTGGTCACCGGTGCTGTTCGGCCTAGCTGCCAGCGCAACGCTTGGCATCGGTCTTGCGACCGCTGAGCTCTGGCGCCGGCTCGGGCAGCTAAGCGATCTCAGTTCGCTCAACGAAGAACTTCAGTACCGCGCAACGCACGACCTGCTCATGCACGTACCAAACCGAGAACAACTGCACGTAGAACTCGCCGCAGCCTTACAGGACAGCGGCGGACGTGCCGGTTCGGTTGGTCTGCTCTTCTTGGATCTCGATCGATTCAAGATCGTCAACGACACATTGGGCCACGCAGCGGGCGACGAACTACTCAAAGCGGTGGGCCTGCGCATCAAACGAGCCCTCGCCGACGAGAACGCGGTCCTTGCCCGGGTCGGCGGCGACGAGCTCGTCGTGCTCATGCGTTGCCTTGCGTCAGACGAACACCTGGCATTGATTGCTGATCGAGTTCTCGCGAAGTTCGTCGATCCGTTCATGATCGACGGTGTGAATCTGAGTATCGCCACCAGCATTGGCATGGCGATATCGCTGGCCGACGAATCAGCCGACGACCTGTACCGCCATGCCGACGCCGCCCTCTACGAAGCAAAGAGGCGGGGTCGAGCGCAGGCAGTGCTCGCCGACGTGGATCTGCGAGCAAAACGCGACGCCAGAGTCGGTACCGAACTGGCGCTGCGCGAGGCTCTTTCCAACCAGCAAATCGAAGCATGGTTCCAGCCCGAGGTCGATCTCGTTACCGGCGAAATCGTCGCAGCCGAGACGCTCGCACGGTGGCGCACCGACGAAGGCGTCGAGGTGGCAAGTTCGTTCATCGAGGTCACACGCCGGGCCGGGATGCTCGAACAACTCATGACCGAGATGGCGGGCCAGCTTTGGGCGTGGCGCCGTATCAGCGGCAACACCATGCCGATTGCGCTCAACGTGTCAGCGGCTCACCTGGAGAGCCTGTTGGCACTTCACGAGCAGGACCAGATCGAACGCCCCTTCGCTGGTCTGCGGCTCGAGATCGCCGAGACCGACATCATTCATGACTTCGAAAGTGTTCGAAAGCAGCTGACTCGCTTGCGTGAACTCGGCGCGCAGATAATGCTCGATGATTTCGGCGCCGGGTACTCGTCGCTTCAGATGCTGTGCGACTTGCCGATCGATGGCATCAAGATCGACCGTTCCTACATCGCACGAATCGAGACGGACTGGCGAGTGCGAAACCTGGTCACGAGCCTGGCCGAATTCGCGCGCAGTACCAACATGATCGTGGTCGCCGAAGGCATCGAAACGCCACGCCAGGCTGACTTTCTGACCAAGATTGGCATCGACCGGGGCCAGGGGTATCTCTTCTCGCGGGCGATCGATGCCGATGCGTTCGCCGAGCTGCTCGAGGGCGGCCCGCTGCGCTTCAACCTCGCCCGCCGCTTCTAGCAGGCGCATCCCCAAAAACTTGCTGGTTGAATGAGACCGATGTCCTTCGTGCAACCCAGGCCCGTGTTGGTGTCACGGCCGCCGAGAAATGACGTCGCGATCGAGCTGAGCATCATCATCCCGGCCTACAACGAGGCTCTGCGGTTGCCGCTTGCGCTCAAGGCATTGAGCCATAGTGTCGACGTCACGACGACCGAGATCGTCGTGGTCGACGACGGCAGCTCCGACAGCACTGCTCTGGTGGCCCGCCGAAGTGGCAAATGGGCCAAACACCTGGCGGTGATCGAACACGACACCAACCAAGGCAAGGGTGCGGCAGTGCGTACTGGTGTCGCTGCTGCCCGCGGCGATGTCATTGCCTTTGTCGACGCAGACAACGCCACCGACCTGACCGCGCTCGCCCCGATGATCGCAGCACTCGGCCCGACCGTAGGTGCCGTGTTTGGTTCGCGCCACGCCCCGGGCTCACAGGTCACGGGTGCGCCTGCGATCCGAGGTGTTATGGGTCGCATCTTCAACCACGTGGTACAGATCGCTGCGGGCACCTCGATTCGCGACACCCAGTGCGGCGCCAAGATATTCAAGGCCCCGGTAGCCCGACTGGTCTTTGCCGACGCCAGCGTCGACGGCTTCGCTTTCGATGTCGAGATTCTCCGTCGGCTACTCGCAGTAGGCGTTGGTGTGGTGGAGTATCCGGTGACCTGGCACTACGTGGCTGGCACCAAGGTCCGGCCGACCACGCCACTGCGCATGCTGGGAGACATCATCCGCATTCGACTCTCCAAAGTGCCCATGACGCCCCGCTACATCGACACGGACTATCGGTCCGAGTTCGACGCAATCTGTGATCCACTCGACACTGGTGCTCGCCCAGCCGGGGGCGAACCTTGTCGACTCGTGCTTTCTTCCGAGGGCGCAGCACTCACGCTGCCGGTAGCTGATCTGAGCGCTTTGGGGAAACCGCGCCGAGCGAAATCCTGGTCGGACCTGCTCGTGACCTAGAGACGCTCGTAGGACCAGCTTTTTGGTTGGTCGGCGTCGTACGGCATCGTTCCGTGAAACGTGGTTGGTTCGTCGTCGAACACAAGCGGCAGGAAGTGTTTGTCGCCCGGCCACATCGGGAACCGCTCGGCGGTGGCTCCACCCTGGCACGCTGTGAGCAGTTCAGATCGCGCGACCCATTCGAGCGAGCCCTCGTCGTTCGACGTTGCGCATCGGCCGCTCCACTTGGTCACCAAGAACACGAACACCAGCCATTGTTCACGTTTGGGGCCGAAGTCGCTGAAGGTGACCGTGCCCCGAAGTGACATCGCACGCACGTCGAGGTCGGCTTCTTCTTTGATCTCGCGCCGAGCGCTCGTCGCAATGTCCTCGTCGACTTCGACCTTGCCACCCAGACCGTTGACCTTGCCAAAGTGATCGTCGTCGGCACGTGCATTGCGCCGGATGATGAGCACCTGGTCGCTGGCCTGGTTCCACAGATACGCAAGCGTGCCAACAACCGGTGTGAAGCCCATACCTGCCCAAGCCTACGCACGGCGTGCCAGCACGGTGTTTTCCCGGCGCCGGACAGGGTGCTCGGCTACGGTCGGATTATGAGCGAAGAATTCTGGGATGCGGTTGCGCCATTCATGGCAGGCGACCAGCTTCGCGAGGGCACGATCATGGGCACGAAGTGCGCCCGCAGTACGTCGGGTGAGTTCGTGGCCATGCCCTATCACAAGGGACCAGGTCTCGTCGTCAAGCTCCCTCGGGAACGTGTCGTCGAGCTCATCGAAGGCGGGACCGGCCAGTCGTTTGCGCCGGCCAAGAAGGTCTTCAAAGAGTGGGTGCTGGTCGACACCCACGCCGAAGAACAATGGAAGCAGCTCCTGCGAGAATCGATCGATTTTGTCGGCTAGCCAGGAGACCGAGCGGATCGATCCGCTATCGACCTCCTATAAGTCCCCGGCAAAGTTCCCGGATCGGGCCGCCTCCGCCGTCGTGGTCCGCTCAACGAAGGCCGGGGACGATGTCCCCGGCAAAGGACGGTTGGAGTCCAATCGCCAAGATCGGCGGACGGCGCTCAGCGAAGGCCGGGGACGATGTCCCCGGCCTTCGCTGGTGTCACCCGTGTAGGGCGCACCGCCCGACAGCGCTCAACGAAGGCCGGGGACGATGTCCCCGGCAAAGGCTGTGCCGGGGTTTGCGTCTTTGGGTAGGCCTGGCGACGCTCAACGAAGGCCGGGGACGATGTCCCCGGCAAAGACTTTGACCATGACCGCATACGTGAAGGGCGTGACGTCGCTCAACGAAGGCCGGGGACGATGTCCCCGGCAAAGGCCGCTAGCGCTGCGACTACTAGGCCGCTGCGGTCTCCGCTCAACGAAGGCCGGGGACGATGTCCCCGGCAAAGACGCTGCCGGCATCAGCCTCACTGCGTTCAAGAGTTACCGCTCAACGAAGGCCGGGGACGATGTCCCCGGCAAAGCAGGTGCAACGGCCGCGAACCGATTGCGAGATATATGTCGCTCAACGAAGGCCGGGGACGATGTCCCCGGCAAAGTTCGCCTCAAGTCACCAGAAGGCACCGAATGGCGGCTGCGCTCAACGAAGGCCGGGGACGATGTCCCCGGCAAAGATGCCGTCGTGGGGCCCCAATCTTCTGGCGTTGTTGGCGCTCAACGAAGGCCGGGGATGATGTCCCAGGCAAAGTGGATGGCGGGCACGGATCCTGGACCGGTCCACCACGCTCAACGAAGGCCGGGGACGATGTCCCCGGCAAAGCAGCTCGTTGAGGAACTCCTCGATACCGCGGTATTTCGCTCAACGAAGGCCGGGGACGATGTCCCCGGCAAAGCCCACGCACGGTCACACCCCTCCACGCATTCAAATACCGCTCAACGAAGGCCGGGGACGATGTCCCCGGCAAAGTACAACGCAGGCAAAGCGTCCTCTGTAGCTACGCCCCGCTCAACGAAGGCCGGGGACGATGTCCCCGGCAAAGCTTGGCGTCTAGTGATGACGGTGATTGGCTCTTACTTGTCGCTCAACGAAGGCCGGGGACGATGTCCCCGGCAAAGCCGGCCATGATGGCCCAATAGCCCTCTGAGCCGCCCGACGCTCAACGAAGGCCGGGGACGATGTCCCCGGCAAAGTGCCCGACAGGGGTGACTGAAGCCATATGCGATTCTGCCGCTCAACGAAGGCCGGGGACGATGTCCCCGGCAAAGACCGCATGCGTTGAGCAGCGTTGCCGTAGATCTTGCCCGCTCAACGAAGGCCGGGGACGATGTCCCCGGCAAAGGGTCACGCCAGCCATCGCACTACGGCTGGCAACCATCCGCTCAACGAAGGCCGGGGACGATGTCCCCGGCAAAGGTCTGGCGTCATCGACCTGGCACCGTTCACCGGTTCCGCTCAACGAAGGCCGGGGACGATGTCCCCGGCAAAGTGTCGTGCTGGTCGCAGAGTTCTCCGAGCATCCTCACGCTCAACGAAGGCCGGGGACGATGTCCCCGGCAAAGGACGACATCTTGTCGGTGCCGGGGAACAGGAAACCTTTCGCTCAACGAAGGCCGGGGACGATGTCCCCGGCAAAGGTGGCTGAGAAGGTCCGACAGTTCTCGCTGGATACGGGCCGCTCAACGAAGGCCGGGGACGATGTCCCCGGCAAAGCGCCGGCTGCTTTAAGGGGACAGTCGAAAAGTTCGCAGCGCTCAACGAAGGCCGGGGACGATGTCCCCGGCAAAGCCGAACGCCCAGCGGCCATCACGGAACGGCGCCACCCATCGCTCAACGAAGGCCGGGGACGATGTCCCCGGCAAAGAGGAATTGAAAAGATTGCACGGCTCTAGTTCCTTATCGCTCAACGAAGGCCGGGGACGATGTCCCCGGCAAAGCTTGCATCCAAGCGATTAGAGCTTGATTGCGTTGGTCCGCTCAACGAAGGCCGGGGACGATGTCCCCGGCAAAGTGCTGTCTCGCTTAAAGAACCGTGTCAGCGCCTGGCCGCGCTCAACGAAGGCCGGGGACGATGTCCCCGGCAAAGCCCAAAACGAACGACGACAACGCCGTCAGAAACAGGGCACGCTCAACGAAGGCCGGGGACGATGTCCCCGGCAAAGACGACCCTCGTCAAGGTTCTTTATTCACCAAACCAGAAACGCTCAACGAAGGCCGGGGACGATGTCCCCGGCAAAGCATCGATGTCGATGTCGAGTGCGTTCCGCACGTCGATCGCTCAACGAAGGCCGGGGACGATGTCCCCGGCAAAGAGCCCCATCCAAAGTGCTCGCCCATCACTACCCAGACCGCTCAACGAAGGCCGGGGACGATGTCCCCGGCAAAGAACATGCGGTCACATGACGGGTCGAGAATGCCTACGGCTTCCGCTCAACGAAGGCCGGGGACGATGTCCCCGGCAAAGCCCTGATCGACTGGTCAAGCAGGCAGTGAGTGTCCCGCGCTCAACGAAGGCCGGGGACGATGTCCCCGGCAAAGACGGCGGCGACAGCGGCCGCGGTGACGTTCGGCCTACCTCGCTCAACGAAGGCCGGGGACGATGTCCCCGGCAAAGCGGTGTGTCGAGTGCTGCTGTTTGGTTCATGTATACGACGCTCAACGAAGGCCGGGGACGATGTCCCCGGCAAAGCCGCCACGAGCCTGCGACTCTTCTTTCACCGGCCGCTTCGCTCAACGAAGGCCGGGGACGATGTCCCCGGCAAAGGTTCAGAAAGTGCGTTATTAAGTTGTGATCTGACACGCTCAACGAAGGCCGGGGACGATGTCCCCGGCAAAGCGGCAACACCTATTTGAACTGCCACGCTGTTTCGGCGCTCAACGAAGGCCGGGGACGATGTCCCCGGCAAAGCTGCGGGCAATGCGGCATCGTTCTCAATCCGTGGCAGGTCGCTCAACGAAGGCCGGGGACGATGTCCCCGGCAAAGCAAAACGAACGACGACAACGCCGTCAGAAACAGAGCACGCTCAACGAAGGCCGGGGACGATGTCCCCGGCAAAGTTGCAATCGGATCGCCTTATATCGCGGTCAACACTGTAAGGCGCTCAACGAAGGCCGGGGACGATGTCCCCGGCAAAGCCGCCGACGACCCACGCAAAGCATCCAGTAGCCAGTCCGCTCAACGAAGGCCGGGGACGATGTCCCCGGCAAAGTCCACTCGGACAAGTTCGGTGTACAAATCGCCGGTGTCCGCTCAACGAAGGCCGGGGACGATGTCCCCGGCAAAGTCGACAGCACCGAACGCACCTACCTGCTGACCGCTCGCTCAACGAAGGCCGGGGACGATGTCCCCGGCAAAGGTTCAAACTTTAGGACTTTGCGGCCGTGGCCTAGCCACGCTCAACGAAGGCCGGGGACGATGTCCCCGGCAAAGATGGGCGTGTTCGATGACGCTTCTGATGATCTTGTCGCGCTCAACGAAGGCCGGGGACGATGTCCCCGGCAAAGTTGGGCCGGGGTCGCCGTCAACTTTCAACGGGGCCACTGCCGCTCAACGAAGGCCGGGGACGATGTCCCCGGCAAAGAGCCGAGCGCATCGACCACGACCACACCGTCGACCGCGCTCAACGAAGGCCGGGGACGATGTCCCCGGCAAAGATTGACGCCGGGGTAAACGAGTCTTCCGGCAGTGACGCTCAACGAAGGCCGGGGACGATGTCCCCGGCAAAGACGAGCGAGGATGGCCAAGTGTCTGACGGCGCTGTCCGCTCAACGAAGGCCGGGGACGATGTCCCCGGCAAAGGACAGGTCAGTCTGCCGAACTTGAAGCACCCCAGCGCGCTCAACGAAGGCCGGGGACGATGTCCCCGGCAAAGGAGAAGCGATCGCGGCGGCGTGCGGCGATTCGTTCGACGCTCAACGAAGGCCGGGGACGATGTCCCCGGCAAAGTTCGCTGTCCCCGGCTACCCGAACCTGCCGCCCGACTCGCGCTCAACGAAGGCCGGGGACGATGTCCCCGGCAAAGCCCAAACGGTGATACCGCCCGCAACCTCGGAGAGCGTCGCTCAACGAAGGCCGGGGACGATGTCCCCGGCAAAGGACCCCCGCCAAGGTTCTCTATTCACCAAACCAGAAACGCTCAACGAAGGCCGGGGACGATGTCCCCGGCAAAGGCGGCCCGGTCGGCTTTGCTTGTTGGCAGGTTCCAGTACGCTCAACGAAGGCCGGGGACGATGTCCCCGGCAAAGCCCGAGCCTAGCTTTCTTTGATAGCCGCTAGTCGGACTCCGCTCAACGAAGGCCGGGGACGATGTCCCCGGCAAAGCAAGGGTTGGCGTCCGAGTAGCCGGTCAGGTTGATTCCGCTCAACGAAGGCCGGGGACGGTGTCCCCGGCAAAGACCGGCAGGTTCGACGACTCGATCGTTGAAACTGACGCTCAACGAAGGCCGGGGACGATGTCCCCGGCAAAGTCCAGAGTCTTACGGTGCGGTTGCCGCCGGGTGCGCCCGCTCAACGAAGGCCGGGGACGATGTCCCCGGCAAAGGCCGTAGTCAGCCGATGGTGACACGGTGCGGCCATGGGTCGCTCAACGAAGGCCGGGGACGATGTCCCCGGCAAAGGGGCTCGCCTGTATCACCTTGGTGAGGTTCGCATACTGCGCTCAACGAAGGCCGGGGACGGTGTCCCCGGCAAAGTGGCGCAAATTCAACCACAGTCCCCGACGCGTTAACTGCGCTCAACGAAGGCCGGGGACGATGTCCCCGGCAAAGCTCCCCAGTTGTTGTAACCAGCGGCCAGCGGGTTGGACGCTCAACGAAGGCCGGGGACGATGTCCCCGGCAAAGTCGCTCCGCCGAGTCGTTCCCGGTCGGTGCGGAGTCGCTCAACGAAGGCCGGGGACGATGTCCCCGGCAAAGTGCGTAAACCCCGCGTGCGGTGCGGAACCTGGGCCCGCTCAACGAAGGCCGGGGACGATGTCCCCGGCAAAGGTCGGGGCTCCGATGTTGTCTCGGACGGTGCCAGCGGTCGCTCAACGAAGGCCGGGGACGATGTCCCCGGCAAAGTTGAACATTTCGAGCGTGCCGTTGGTGGTGGCTTGCACCGCTCAACGAAGGCCGGGGACGATGTCCCCGGCAAAGGCCAGCCCCGGCCTCAAACGATTCGGTGTTGCCTCCACGCTCAACGAAGGCCGGGGACGATGTCCCCGGCAAAGGCGAGCATCGTCGTACCGACGCCGTTAGCAGTATGCACCGCTCAACGAAGGCCGGGGACGATGTCCCCGGCAAAGCGCCGGGCTATGCGCTTGGATTGCTGACAATTGCCCGCGCTCAACGAAGGCCGGGGACGATGTCCCCGGCAAAGCTGCGACGACACGCTGCCTGGACCGTGGAGTGCCATTGCGCTCAACGAAGGCCGGGGACGATGTCCCCGGCAAAGAGGTGCAACGGCCGCGAACCGATTGCGAGATATATGTCGCTCAACGAAGGCCGGGGACGATGTCCCCGGCAAAGCCGTGTGGGGGTTCACCGTTGCGTGATGCAACAGGGACGCTCAACGAAGGCCGGGGACGATGTCCCCGGCAAAGCAG